>Ga0209812_10000481_pt1 | contig 36312 bp, 33 predicted proteins | sample JI71714BDNA_FD_187502 | JGI IMG/M metagenome (GOLD analysis project Ga0209812, IMG submission 187502) | Wastewater effluent complex algal communities from Wisconsin, to seasonally profile nutrient transformation and Carbon sequestration -... | ecosystem: Engineered > WWTP > Effluent > Algae...
TTTGTGTTCATCAAATGCGCGGGACACCCGGGGGCCGGCCATGCCCATTTGCACCCGGTACATCCGCACCAGATAATAAAGTTCGTCGCATAGGATATTAATCAGATAAGGGTTCTTGCTGCCCTGGATGATCCGGTAGTGAAAGTCGACATCTCCGGCTTCCTGATAATAGCTTTCACCTTCCCGTACCCGTTGCGTTGACAAGTGCTGGTCAAGTAAATCTTGCATTTGCCTGATTTCAGCATCAGACATTTGTTCTGCGGCCAGCCGGCAAGCCATGCCTTCTAGATTTTCGCGGATTTGATATAACGAAATCAGCCCTTCGGGTGTCAACTTCACTACACGAGCACCTGCATTAGGCACACGCTCGATCAAATGACAGCGCTCCAGCCGCGCCAAAGCCTCACGTAGCGGCGCTCTGCTGAGGTCAAACTGTTTTGCCAATTCAGGTTCTGAGATCTTGCTGCCCGGGGCAATGTCCCCCACGACGATCGATCTTTGGATCTCCAATAGCACTCTATCAGCTGCAGTAACCGGATCCTTTTGCATGATACACCTTGAATATGTCGACATAATTCCAGTATGACGCATTTTTAGAGGCTTCAAGTGTCGTTGTCAAGCAAGACCTTGGTATTATTGTCGACAATCCAGCAGTTTTTTGCACTGAGTTTGGCAAGCAGACTTCACATTTGCTTGTAACAAATTTATTCCAAATAGCTCGAAGCGCTGTCTGGAATTATTTTTATTAGAATATTTAGCGCTAAAACCAAGTTTTATTAGAGATTAATAATATGTCAAATATGTGTAGCATATATCGGGAAACATAAAGCAAAGCCTTGTCGTGCGGCCTGCAGCGTGGATAAAGCTGGGGATAACTCTTGAATAAACTGGGCGCAAGCTGTGGAAGAATTACAGATTATTTACCAATACAACAATCTATTGCCACCCGGCTTTTGCGCAAAAAAAGCGCACTTAGCTACACTGGAATTATCTGTCGGGTACAGCAGTTCGTACCTTCCCCTCTAGCGCACGGCTCAACTTTGAGCCATTCCCCTAAGCCCGGAACAATGCGGATTGGTTCTGGGCTTCTTTTCTTTTGTCGACAGATGGTTTCGAATGATGGAAATAAGCCCTAGGGTTCAGACCCTGGCAAGCGGGAATAATTGGCGAAAGTTATGACTGGTTTGAAAGGCCAGTTCGTCCAGCGGCATCTGATGCAGGTCGGCAATTGCCTGGGCCACTGCTGCGACATACGCCGGCTGATTGGTTTTGCCCCGGTACGGTACTGGCGCCAGATAAGGTGAATCCGTTTCGATTAACAAACGGTCCAGCGGCACCTGTTTGACAACTTCTCTTAATGAGTCGGCATTACGAAAAGTCATGATGCCGGAAAAGGAGATATAAAAGCCCAAATCTAATGCCGCTTTGGCGGTCGCCCAATCTTCGGTAAAACAATGGAGGACGCCGCCACAGTCGATTGCACCTTCGCTGCGTAACAACGACAAAGTATCTTCGCGAGCATCGCGGGTATGCACTATCAGCGGTTTAGTTAATTCACGGGCCACGGCGATATGTGCAGCAAATGCGGCTTGTTGTGTGGTTTTGTTATCCGGACTATAAAAATAGTCCAGACCGGTTTCACCAACAGCGACCACTTGCGGCAGCCGACACATAGCCAGCAACTGTTCCTGGTTAAAACCCAGCTGTTGATGCAGCGGATGTTCACCACAGGAGACGGAGATTTGCGGATAATCCCGTACCAGATCGGCCATCGCCGGAAACTCCTGCAGACTGACACTGACACACAACAGATGGGTCACCTGTGCTGCAGCTGCAGCAAACAATACCGAAGGTAAGTCCATACCCAATTTTTCCAGTTCAAGACGATCAAGATGGCAATGTGAATCGATAAACAAGAGCAGCTCCGGCAGCAAACAAGACAAAGTAAAAACCGCCGGCAGTGTACCTGAAGGGGCTTCAACGGTGAAGCCGTGATAAAAAAAGCTTTAGAGCGTAAAAGTGAGCTCGGCTGATTCCTGCGTCCCACTGAGCAACTTTTCTATCTTGTCACGCAGATTCATTTTATCGTCAATAAAAGCCACGCCGATCCCGGCCGGACTGGTATTTTGCGCGCCCTGAGGCGTTAACCAAGCCACTTTCCCGGATACAGCGATAGCCTCTAACGCATCAGGCAGTGTGACTTGCAGTGCTAATGACTGACCCATTTTGTAGTGCCGGCTGGTACGGACAAATAAACCGCCTTGTTTAAAAAAAGGCATGTATGAACGGTACAGTTCTTTTAAATCGGCAAAATCTAATGTCAGTTCTTCCATGGAGTCCCTCTTAGCAGCTGGTGCAGGTCTAACAACAATGTCGTCAGAGCCAATGATTTATTCTGCCCCAAAATCAGTTGTTCGTCACGCCACCATTGAGCAACACGCTGAAATACCTGGACCGGTGGCAATTGTTGTAACGACCAGTGACGTATCGTATAAGACAACAATGCCGGTAGTTCTGCTTGCGCTTCAAGTTGTTTTTGCAGCACCTGCAAGCCTATCCCAGTTTGCAAATACTGATGTAATTGTTGCAGTTGCGCGGCAATTGTCACGGCTTCACCGCTCTCAAGCAGCGCCAGCGCCTTTAGTGGTGCACCGCCAGATAATTCCAGTAAGAAATCCGGCACTCTATCAGGAACATGCTGTTGTAACCATTGCTGAGTCTGCACATCATATTGTGCCGGCAGGTCCCACCGCTGGCAGCGCGACAATATTGTCGGCATCAATTGCTCAGCAAAAGCTGTTTGTAGGATCAAAAAGCTCTGCTGCCCGGGCTCTTCGAGGGTTTTTAACAACGCATTGGCTGCTGATTCGGTCATTTTGTCAGCCTGTGGGATCAGCACCACACGCGCTCCACCTTGTTGAGGAGCATTTTGCATGAGATGACTGATCTCACGGATCTGATCTACCGAAATACTGCTCCCCACCTCTAAAGTCAGCAGATCTGGATGATGCCCCGCAGCACCTAGCTGGCAACTCTTACAACGGCCACAGGCGCCATCGGGCAAAGGATTCTGGCACAACAACAAATGAGCCAGTTGTTTTGCCAGGATATGTTTGCCAATACCGGCCGGCCCCGTCAGTAGCAGCGCATGATGCAGCTGCTGCTGGCAGGCTAAGGCAAAAAGACGTCGTTCCGGTTGTTGCAGCCAAGGCAATGAAGTGGTCACGCGAAATGTTGCTCCAAAGCGTTGCAAAGTGCCAACTGAACTTCAGTAAGCGGCTGAGAGGCGTCAATGACGACAATGTTGGGCTCAGCGGCGGCCACGGACAGATACTTTGCCCGCACCCGCTGAAAAAATGCCAGTTGCTCCAGCTCTATCCTATCGAGTTCACCACGCGCTTTAGCTCGCTCTAAGCCGATCACGGGATCGATATCCAGATACAAAGTTAAATCAGGCTGTAAGTTAGCCAAGACCAGCTGGCGGATCGGGTCCAGCACGGCGTCGGAGATCTGCCGTCCCCCGCCTTGATAAGCCCGTGACGACAAGTCATGCCGGTCAGCCAACACCCAGTGTCCCTGCTCAAGGGCTGGCCGGATCACATTATGTAATAACTGCGAACGTGCAGCATACATCAAGAGCAGCTCGGTGGTCGGCGCAACAGTTTCCTGCTGCACCGATTTTACTAAGGTGCGGATCTGCTCGGCTAACGGAGTGCCGCCCGGTTCTCTCGTTTGCACGACAGTATGTCCATGTTGGGTCAGCCACTGATACACAGTATTAATGGCAGTGGTTTTGCCGGCGCCTTCCAAACCTTCAATGACAACAAAACGGCCATGACTCATGATTTTTTCCCAAAGATATATTGTTGTACCGCTTTGTTGTGTTCGCTCAGTGTGGTTGAAAACTGATGAGTACCATCCCCCCGGGCGACAAAATAAAACTTATCTGATTGTGCCGGTTGCGCTGTCGCTTTTAGTGAGCCCCAACTGACCAGTGCAATAGGCCCCGGTGGTAAACCGTTATGCACGTAAGTGTTGTACGGATGCGGATCTCTGAGATGTTCCCGCTTGATATCGCCCTGATATCGGTCGCCTAAGCCGTAGATGACTGTCGGGTCGGTCTGTAACCTCATGTTGATGTTCAGCCGATTGACGAATACCGACGATATCAGCGGTTTTTCCGGCAGATGACCAGTTTCCTTCTCAACGATGGACGCCAGCGTCAACAACTCATAGCGATTTTGTAACGGCAGACCATCCTGTTTGTCACGCCAGGCTGCATCAACTTTGTCGAGTAACACCAGATTGGCGCGTTTCAGTAAAGTCGATAACTTGGTGTGCGCGGTATAAAAATATGTTTCCGGAAACACGAGCGCTTCTGCTGATTCCGGAACAGGTCCCCAATCAGCCGGCCAACTGAATAAAGCTCGCGCGGCTTGGTGGTCCTGAATGTCTGACTCTAGATAAGGCAGGTTTTGTAATGCCTGAAGGTTCTGCTGTAAAGTCCAGCCTTCCCGTAGTATCAGGCTAAATTGTGCGACTTTTCCACTGCGTACCCGTTGTAAAAACTCCTGCAATGGCATGGGGGCGACGTCATAAACCCCGGCCTTTAGCTGTCGCAGTTCCGGCTTGATGATTGATTGCAGTTTTAATTGTTGACACTGCCATGCAGTCATTTGGCCTTGGCGCTGAAAAAGCCGGCACAACCCGGCCAAATTGCTGCCGGATTTCACTTCAAAGTAGGCCGAAGGAAAGGTTAAAGGCGTTTGCAGCACTTGCTGTAATTCATTACGTAAGCCAAAGGCTGCAACCGCCATCACCACAAGGCCTTGCAGCAAATACTTTTTCATTCATCGTTCCTGTAATAACTCATCGACTTGTGTTTGAAGCCGTCGCACGGGCGCTAAGTCCAGGCTGCGAGCGGCATAAGCAACAACAGGGACAACCCCCATTAATGCATTGCATAATGCCAGACTTCTGACTTGCGCAAGCGCGGCGACTGGCAAAGGTCTTTCTACTACCCAACCTTGTTCCAGCAAAAATTGTCGCATCACGCCCGCGACTCCGGCATTCATCAGGGCCGGCGTCACCCACTGCTGGTCGACCCACATCAATAGATTGGAGGCCGTTGCCTCGACCAAAAAACCGTCTTGATCGCTCACGATCAGATCATCATAAATACTCTGCTCAGCTTCGCGCTTAAGTAAAATGGTTTCTAAGCGACTGCAATGTTTAATTCCTGCGAGTAACGGTTGTTTCGACAATTGAAGCTGCGCCAGGCCGAGCCGCAAACCATCAGATCTGACGCGTGTATAATCCGGCAATTCAGTAGTCCAACAATACAATTGCGGCAGATTAATCCCCTGGCTGCCATAGCCACGGGCGCCCTGGCCACGGCTAATCAGTACTTTTAGCACCTGCTGCTGCGCATTGATGCTGGTCATCACCTCTGACAGCACGGCATCTTCGCTCAGTTCAGCAAACCCCAAACGCTGCATCGAAAGTTGAAGACGCTGCCAGTGCAACGCCCAAAGTTCAGGCTGGCCATGACGGATGCGGATGGTGGTAAAGACACCATCACCATATTGAAAACTGCGATCCGAGAATTGAATTTGCATCGAAGCTACGCATAAATCCGTCAATGTGCCGCAGTATGCCTGAAAAAAGCTTGCTGATAAATCAGCTGCCGGCTATCACAGCTGAAAATCAAAAAGGCTGCAACGCAGCCTTTTCGAATAACGAGATCCGCAGGGTATTACAGTTTCTTAAACAAAATAGAACCGTTCGTACCACCAAAGCCAAATGAATTACAAAGTGCGTATTCCATTTTTACCTGACGGGATTGGTGCGGTACATAATCAAGATCACAACCTTCATCAGGATTATCCAGGTTGATTGTTGGCGTAACCACCTGATCCATCAAAGATAAAACGGTGATAATCGATTCAACGGAACCGGCTGCACCCAGTAAGTGACCCAACATCGATTTGCTGGAACTCACCATTAAGCCTGCAGGCTTGTTACCGAACACGGATTTAATCGCCATTGTTTCTGCGATATCACCGGCTGGAGTTGAGGTCCCATGGGCATTGATGTACTGCACTTGATCTGCATCCACACCCGCATCACGCAGGGCATTAAGCATTGAAGATGCCGCACCCCGGCCATTTTCTGGCGGTGATGTCATATGGAAGGCATCGCCACTCATGCCAAAACCGGCTAATTCAGCATAAATTTTTGCACCGCGTGCTTTGGCGTGCTCGTATTCCTCGAGCATGACAACCCCTGCGCCGTCGCCGAGCACAAAACCATCCCGGTCTTTGTCCCATGGACGACTGGCTTGTTGTGGCGCGTCGTTACGGGTCGAAAGCGCCCGGGCAGCACCAAAGCCTCCCATGCCAAGGGTGGTTGAAGCCTTTTCAGCGCCGCCAGCCAGCATTGCATCAGCGTCGCCATAAGCGATCATCCGCGCCGCATGACCGATATTGTGCACTCCCGTCGTACAGGCGGTGACAATACTGATATTCGGCCCCTGTAAACCCAGCATGATCGACAAGTGACCCGAAATCATATTAATGATGGTAGATGGCACAAAAAACGGTGACAGCTTGCGTGGGCCGCTGGCTAAAAGCTTTTCGTGATTCTCTTCAATTAAACCCAAACCACCAATGCCAGAGCCAATGGCTGCACCGATGCGTCCGGCATTTTGTTCAGTGACTTCGAGCCCTGAATCACGAAATGCCTGGATCCCGGCGGCGACACCATATTGAATAAACAAATCCATTTTCCGGGCTTCTTTACCAGAAAAGAAATTTTCTACTTCAAAGTTTTTTACCAGACCGGCGAATTTGGTACTGTAGGCTTCAGTATCAAAATGGGTAATAAAATCAATGCCGCTTTTGCCCTGTTGTAATGCTTGCCAGGTAGATGCTACGTCATTGCCTAACGGCGTTAACATCCCCATTCCAGTCACAACGACCCGACGTTTCGTCACTTTATCCTCCACAACAACCTGATGTTGTTTGCAATCCTAAGGCTTTTTACCGCTACAAATAAAAACGGGTAGCCTGCGCTACCCGTCTGCATCGCGCCAGGCGATGACCTCACGCTTTATTCAGCGTGGGCTTTGATGTAATCGATAGCAGATTGCACTGTTGTGATTTTTTCTGCTTCTTCATCAGGAATTTCGGTATCGAATTCTTCTTCCAGCGCCATGACCAGCTCAACTGTGTCTAATGAATCAGCGCCCAGATCGTCAACAAAAGAAGCTTCGTGTTTCACGTCTTCTTCTTTAACGCCTAACTGTTCGATGATAATTTTCTTAACGCGTTCTTCGATGTTGCTCATCTTTTCTTCCTTTTTCTCATATAAATCGCAACAGTTCGTGCAATTTTGTGTGGCCGCTAGTTTAGTGGTTCACTCAGGTCGATGCAAGCAATGCGTTTGGCATTTCCTGCTGGTCAAACCTGATATTTAAACCATATACATGCCGCCGTTAACGTGAATCGTTTCACCGGTAATATACGCGGCCTGGTTCGAAGCCAGGAACGCGACAGTGGCCGCAATTTCTTCAGGTTGTCCCAGACGATTCGCCGGTACCTGACCAAAGATCGCTTGTTTTTGTTCTTCCGTCAGCTCCTTCGTCATATCGGTATCGATAAAACCAGGGGCAACAGCGTTGACAGTTATACCACGAGACGCCACTTCTTTCGCAAGAGATTTTGTAAAACCGAGCACACCGGCTTTAGCAGCGGCGTAGTTCGTTTGCCCGGCATTGCCCATGGAACCCACGACAGACCCTATGGTAATGATGCGGCCAAAGCGCTTTTTCATCATGGTCCGCATCACAGCTTTACTCATCCGGAACACCGATGTCAGGTTGGTTTGCATGATATCGAACCATTCTTCATCTTTCATCCGCATTAACAGATTATCACGGGTGATGCCGGCATTATTGACGAGAATATCGATATCGCCGAACTGTGATTTGATGGCTTCGAGACATTGTTCTATCGATTCAGCACTGGCTACGTCCAGCACCATGCCCTGACCGGCCCCTAAATAATCGCTAATCGCCTGCGCACCTTTTTCGCTGGTTGCAGTTCCAATGACTTTAGCGCCTAAGGCTGCCAGCTGCTCAGCAATGGCCCGGCCGATACCACGACTGGCTCCAGTCACTAAAGCAACTTTGCCTTCCAGAGAGATAAAAGCAGTCATACAAATCCTTATTCTTGCGCTGCAAGCGCAGCTTGTAGAGATGCGACATCATGGACCGATGTCGTCAGTAATTCTTTATTGATACGTTTAATCAGACCACTCAAGACTTTGCCTGCTCCCAGTTCAATCACTTCCGTGACCCCCTGAGCGGCTAAAAATTCAATGGTTTCAGTCCAGCGAACCGGGCTAAATAACTGACGAACCAAGGCATCCTGCATCGCTGTAGCATCAGTAGCATTGGCAACATCGACATTGTTGATGACAGAAATGACAGGTTTATGAAAAGCCAAAGCCTGCAGGTCTTTTGCTAACTGCTCAGCTGCCGGACGCATCAAAGCACAATGACTTGGCACACTGACCGGTAACGGCAAAGCACGCTTAGCACCAGCGGCCTTACATAATTCATTGGCGCGCTCTACAGCAGCTTTATGGCCAGCGATCACGACCTGTCCCGGTGAATTGTAATTCACCGGAGAGACCACCTCACCTTGCGCCGCTTCGTCACAGGCTTTTGCAATCAGCGCATCGTCCAGACCAATAATTGCTGACATGGCACCAGTGCCGGCGGGTACAGCAGTTTGCATATACTGTCCGCGTTTTTCGACCAGTTTTACCGCATCAGCCAGAGTCAGGACGCCAGCACAAACCAGTGCTGAGTACTCGCCGAGCGAGTGACCGGCCAAATATGCTGGTGTGGCGCCATTTTGTTGTTGCCATAAACGCCAGACGGCAACAGAAGCCGTGAGTAAGGCTGGCTGAGTGCGGTGCGTTTCGTTTAAATCTGCTTCCGGTCCATTCGCCACTAAATCCCATAGATCATAACCAAGCGCTGCTGAGGCCTCGGCAAAAGTCTCACGCACAATCGCGTACTCAGCATAAAGATCAGACAGCATGCCAACCGACTGCGAGCCCTGCCCCGGAAACACTAATGCAATTTTTTTACTCATTGTTGTTCTCTAAAAAAACAGTCATCGATTAATAACGAACCAGCGCAGATGCCCAGGCGAAACCACCGCCAAAGGCTTCCAGCAATAAAGTTTGACCACGCTGGATCCGGCCATCCCGCACCGCTTCGTCTAAAGCAGTAGGAACAGTCGCAGCGGAAGTGTTGCCATAACGGTCGAGGTTGATCACTACCTGGTCCATCGACATGTCCAGTTTGCGGGCTACCGCAGAAATAATCCGAAGATTGGCCTGATGCGGCACCAGCCAGTCAATCTGTGATTTTTCAAGATTGTTCGCCGCGAGAGTTTGTTCAACCACTTCAGATAATTTAGTAACAGCGACTTTAAAGACGTCGTTGCCTTTCATCGCGCCCCAGCTGTCGTGTACAGAAGACTCGATACCGCGACGCGGATTGTCGACATACAGCAACTCAGAATATTTGCCGTCAGCATGGATATGTGTGGACAAAATACCCGGTTGTTCAGAGGCTTCCAGCACGACGGCACCGGCAGCATCGCCAAACAGAATGACCATAGAACGGTCTTCCGGACTGACTAATTGCGACAGGCAGTCTGCACCGATCACTAAGACCCGTTTTGCCATACCACCTTTAATGTATTGGTCGGCAATACTCAGCGCATAACAAAAACCGGCACAGGCTGCGGCGATGTCAAAAGCAGGGATGCCAGGAATTTCAAGCTCGCGCTGAACTTCACAGGCAGCACTTGGCAGCGCGCGTGATGCACTGGTTGTTGCCAGGACAATCATATCAAGGGAGTTTTTATCAATGCCGGCTGCTTCTATCGCTTTTAATGCGGCTTGTGTACTCATGGTAGCGACAGTTTCGTGTTCACCAATGATCCGACGTTCACGAATACCAGTGCGTTCGATGATCCATTCGTCGGTGGTTTCCACCATATCTTCCAGATCCGCATTGGTGCGGATTTGAGCCGGAAAATAACTTCCGGTGCCTATAATGCGAGAATACATGCAGACCTACGCTTTATCGATTAATACGTGTTCCAACCGGTCTTTTATTTTTGCGGGCACCTGGCGTTCAACCTCGCGCACCGCCTGCCGGATGGCACTGAGAAATGCTTCTTTTGTCGCATTTCCATGACTTTTCACTACAATTCCACGCAATCCTATCAGACTTGCACCGTTATAGTGGTCGGGGTTCACGCCGGTTCCGATACTTTTCAGTAACGGTTTAATCATCCAGCCGAATAAATGGGCAGACATGCTGTTTTTCAGCGCCTGTTCGAAGCGCTTAATGATGAGTTTGGCCACGCCTTCACAGGTTTTCAACGCAACATTACCGACAAAGCCATCACAGACGATCACGTCGGCTTTGCCGGAAAAGATATCGTTACCTTCGATATAGCCGATGTAGTTGATGTCAGAACATTCGGATAATAATAAAGAGGTGCGCTTAATTTGGTCCGAGCCTTTGATTTCCTCTTCGCCCATATTGAGCAAAGCAACTTTTGGCTGGTGGATGGATTCGACTTCTTCTGCCATCACAGCGCCCATCACAGCAAACTGAAACAGTGTGTCTGAATCGCAATTAACTGTGGCACCAAGATCCAGCATAAACACCGGAGTACCAATAGTTGTAGGTAAAGCACTGATTAACGCTGGCCTTTCGATGCCATTGAGCATCTTGAGCACATAATGCGCCATTGCAATCAAAGCACCGGTATTGCCGGCACTGACACAGGCCTGTACTTTTTGCTGGTCAACCAAATCCAAAGCAACCCGCATAGAAGAATCGCGCTTGGTCCGTAATGCAACGGAAGGTTTGTCAGTCATCAGCACTTGTTGGCTGGCATGCTGAATCTGCAGTTGGGGGTGTTCGGCGTAGCCTGAGTCAATCAGGGCTTGTCGGATCGCTGCGGCATCACCAACAAGAATGAGATCTAGCAAAGAATTTTCAGATACAGCATCTATTGCTGCAGGAATAGTAGATAGGGGGCCATGATCGCCCCCCATCATATCTAACGCAATTTTAAGTCTGGTTGGTTGCACTTGGTGCACCGGGACTTATTTTACTTTGCGGCCTTTGTAGAAACCGTCAGCAGTAATGTGGTGACGACGATGCGTTTCACCGGTAGTTGCGTCAACTGACAGCGTTGGGCCAGTCAGCGCGTCGTGTGAACGACGCATGTCGCGGCGGGCGCGAGATTTTTTGTTCTGTTGTACAGCCATGGTCTTTCTCCTAAAAAATCACTTTTTCTTCAATTCTTGCAGAATTGCAAATGGATTCGGTTTCTCTGGTTCTGGCTCTATTTCGCCCCAGCTCATCTGCAGCTTTGACGGGTCACATAGACCTTCATCGTGCATCGGAAACAGTGGCAAAGCCAGAATTAATTCGTCCTCAACCAATTGCCGCAGGTTCACTTCGCCGTGCTCGTCTGTTTCGATCACGTCGTAGCGTTGTGGAATCTCTTCTTGAGCCGAATCGTCCCCTTTCACCGGGGTATATGCAAAACTACTGTCTATGTTCATTGTCATTTCATCGCCACAACGTTCACAACGGACCTGGACAGTACAGTGGGCTTCACCCTCTATGTAGACCAGACCTTGCTCGTCATTGCCGCAATGAATAACGACAGCCACATCACCATCTGACTTTACAAGCTGTTCTGACAAACGGGTCAGATTTTGCAGCGGAAGGACCCCGTCGAAACTGCTGCGCTTTTGCGCTGCACGGGCGGGATCGATGGTAATTGGTATTTTTACTTTTTGCATAAGGCGCGCATCATATAGATCGATCCCCTTGCTGTCAAAGGGTTGATCAGACTTTTGTTAACTTTTCTGGCGCGAAAATCAAAGAAAAATATTATAGTGCGCAGCATATCATTTGACGATTTCAATTACATAAAAGGTAGAACATGTCCAAATCATTATGGTTGGCTTCCACTTCAGTTTACCGTCAGGCATTACTACAAAAACTGACAACTGATTTTCAATGCGCCAAACCAGACGTGGATGAAACCGCATTGCCGGGTGAAACAGCGGCAGAGCTGGTTGTTCGTCTCGCTGCAGCTAAAGCAAATGCGGTAGCAGCAAAACTTAAAGCTGATGCAATTGACGCTTTAGTCATTGGCTCAGATCAAGTGGCAGTCTTCAACGGTCAAATATTAGGGAAGCCACATACAGAAAAACGCGCCTTCGAACAATTGCACAGTTTCAGCGGTCAATCCGTCCAGTTCTTAACCGGACTGGCAGTTACAGACACAGCTACCCTGCAAACCCATACAATTCTCGATAGCTTTAAAGTGCATTTCAGACAACTAACCGATGCCGAAATCCTGAGTTACATCAAACGCGAGCAGCCACTCAATTGTGCGGGTAGTTTCAAATCTGAAGGACTAGGTATTACTTTATTTGAACGCCTGGAAGGAGACGACCCAAATAGTCTGATTGGGCTTCCACTCATCAGGCTCCACCAGATGCTGAAAAGTGCCGGTATGGATTTACTGCTCCACGGCTAACCGAAGTCGGCGGGGGCAACCCCGCACCAACTTATCTGAGTATGTTCAGCAATGCTGGCAAGTTATCGATCACCGCATTAGGAGCAAAAGGGGCAAACTCCGGGTGTCCATGCACGCCATGCGTCACACCTATTCGTGGCATCCCAATACTATGCGCCATCATCAGGTCGTAACGGGAATCACCAATCATCACAGCCTGCTGCGGTGTTAATTGCAGCTCAGTCAGAATATGTTCCAGCATCTGCGGATGTGGTTTGCTTTGTGCCTCATCGGAACACCGACTGGTGACAAAATGATGACCGGTTTTCGTTTCAGCAAACATCCGGTCTAAACCACGACGTGCTTTTCCGGTCGCAACCGCTAATTGATAACCACGTTGACGCAATGAGCTGAATACGTGCTCTGCCCCGTCAAAAAGCGGCGTCGGCGTCCGGTCGACATTGCTGTATACGTCTTTGTAATGTTCAGACATCATTTCACGCTCGGTGGCTGAACTATCCGGAAACAAAGTTTTAAACGCCGGGTCCAGCGACAAACCAATAATCTGTTTTGCCGCGTGTTCAGTCGGTACCGGCAAAGACAACCGTTCAGCCGCGATACGCACAGAATTCACAATCTTACCGATGGAATCCATCACTGTGCCATCCCAGTCGAAAATCACTACTTTGACATCTTGCATACAGGAACCTGCGTTAATTCTTTTTGACCAGTTTGGTCAGGATCAAACTCAGAGCTTTATCCAGCGGTGCTTCAAAGGTCAGGCGCTGACCAGATACCGGGTGTTCAAAGCTGATGAGCTTGGCATGCAAGTACAAACGATTCAGACCCAGGCCATTCATTTGTGAAGTAAATTCGTTGTCACCGTATTTGTCATCACAGGCAATCGGATGACCATTACAGGCGGTATGTACACGGATCTGATGCGTCCGTCCGGTAACCGGGAAGGCCTCTAGCAAAGTCCCTTCTTCAAATCGTTGTAACACCTTAAAGCGGGTCTCAGAGGGTTTACCGTCTCGTTCATCAACACGGACTATGCGTTCGCCACTTTGCAGGGTGTTCTTTTTTAGTGGCTCTGTGACTTTCTTAATTTTACCATCCCACTGCCCAGCCACTAACGCCCAGTATTTTTTCTCAACAACCTTTAATCGCAGCTGTTCATGCAATGCGGTTAAAATTGAGCGTTTTTTTGCGATCAACAAACAACCTGATGTATCTCGGTCCAGACGATGAACCAATTCGAGAAATTTCGCTTGCGGCCTTAAAGCCCGCAGCGCTTCGATAGCACCAAACTGCAAACCACTGCCGCCGTGTACGGCCATCCCGGTTGGCTTATTTAATACGATCAGTTCATTGTCTTCATAAAGGATGTGTGTTTCCAGCGTCTTCACCGCGGTCAATTTGACCGACACCGGATCAGCTTCTGCAGCGACCACCATCGGCGGGACCCGAACCTGATCGCCGGCTTGTAGTTTGTACTCCGGTTTAATCCGGCCTTTATTGACCCGAACCTCGCCTTTGCGCAACACGCGATAAATCACACTTTTGGGGACGCCTTTGAGGCGTGCCAGCAAAAAATTGTCGATGCGTTGACCGGCGAATTCTGCATCTACATCAATAAATTGCACCGGGGTTTTTCTTTCATCTGTCATGCGTGTTTGCTGCTACATTTAGGTTGCTAATGGAACTTAATTAATGGGATAATCGACCCGCTAATTGAGCCAAAATGGCCATTAGGGCGCTCAGAAAGACGTAAGAGAAGCTGTGAGGCACCGGTCGGGACGCAGATCATACCGAATCCGTGGTGAAAACCAACGATTTTATCTTCCCCGCCGACGAATAATGCTATGTGCAACCAGTAATGTGCGTAATTTATTACTGTTCGAAGCACGACACGGCTGCCAGTTAACTGAGCAACACATAAAAAAGTAAAGCTATAACGCAACGCTGACGCGATGTGTGCAGATTCTCAATGAAGATCAATGCGGCCTGACAAGCCGGTTGATGTTCTGTTTTAAAAACAATTGATAATTAAATCGATTTTCAAGCATTCCAGTCGGGAGACTGCATTTTTATATGTTTGACGTTATCTGACACGCATAGATTGTGCGCGCTGTCGTTGTGGCTGAATGCAAGAGTCAGACACAATGAAAAGAATGCTCATAAATGCGACGCAGGAAGAAGAAATCCGCGTTGCACTGGTCGATGGCCAGAAATTATACGACCTGGACATTGAGAGCCCAGGTCACGAACAGAAAAAAGCCAATATTTACAAAGGCAAAATTACCCGGGTTGAACCCAGCCTGGAAGCAGCTTTCGTCGACTACGGCGCTGAGCGGCACGGTTTTCTGCCGTTAAAAGAAATTTCCCGCGAGTATTTCCCTTCAGGTTATTCCTTCGATGGTCGCCCTAACATTAAAGAAGTGGTGCGCGAAGGCCAGGAAGTCATCATTCAGATCGATAAAGAAGAACGGGGCCAAAAAGGCGCTGCGCTTACTACTTTTATCAGTCTGGCGGGTTCTTATCTCGTTCTGATGCCGAACAACCCACGCGCAGGTGGCATTTCCCGCCGCATTGAGGGTGATGAACGTCAGGAATTAAAAGACTCGTTAGGTCAGCTCGAAATGCCGGACGGCATGGGTTTGATTGTCCGCACTGCGGGTGTTGGCAAATCATACGAAGAGCTGGATTACGACTTAAAAGCGCTGATGAAGCATTGGTCAGCAATCACCACTGAAGCGCAAAACCGCCCTGCACCATTCCTGATCCATCAGGAAAGTAATGTAGTTTTCCGCGCGATTCGCGACTATCTGCGTCGGGATGTCGGTGAAATTCTGATCGACAATCCGCGTATTTTTGAAGAAGCCAAACTGTATATTCAACAGTTCCGCCCGGACTTTGCACATCGCGTGAAGATGTACTCGGGCGAAACCCCGCTGTTCATGCATTATCAGATTGAAACACAGATCGAGTCTGCATTCCGCCGCGAAGTCCGTCTGCCGAGCGGTGGTTCTATCGTGATCGATTCCACCGAAGCCTTAACTGCAATTGATATCAACTCATCAAAAGCAACCAAAGGCGGTGATATCGAAGAAACAGCTTTTAATACCAATCTGGAAGCTGCAGATGAAATCGCCCGTCAGTTACGTTTACGTGACTTAGGCGGTCTGATTGTTATCGACTTTATCGATATGACGCCGGTCCGGCATCAGCGTGAAGTGGAAAACCGCTTAAAAGAAGCCGTCAAACAAGACCGCGCTCGCGTCCAAATCGGCCGCATCTCCCGTTTTGGTTTGCTGGAAATGTCACGTCAGCGTCTGCGTCCTTCGTTAGGCGAATCAGCGACACACGTCTGCCCACGCTGTCATGGCCGCGGGACTATCCGCAGCACCGAATCCTCGGCGTTATCAATCTTACGTTTAATTGAAGAAGAAGCGATTAAAGACAACACCAGCCAAATCCATGCGCAGGTACCGGTCTCAGTAGCGACTTATCTGATGAACGAAAAACGCGAATCAATCCGTCGCATCGAATCTCGTCATGGCATTCGTATTTTCATTATTCCAAATGAACACTACGAGACGCCGCATTACGAAGTCACACGGATCCGCATCGACGAAGAGATTGAAGAATCCAGCTATAACCTGGTGAAGGCACCTGCAGTCACCAATACGCTGTACCACCCGGTGTCTGATGCAGTCAAAGAGAAACCAGCCATTGCCTCTATTTCCATGGCTGATGCTCCTGCTCCTGTAGCAACTCCAGTTGCCAAAGCAGAAGCTGCTCCAGTAGCAGCTGCCGCTGAAGAACCAGGTTTATTCGGTAAAATCGGTGCTTTCTTTAAATCGTTGTTTGGTGCGCCAGCTCAAACGCCGGAAGTGAAAACTGAAGCCCCGCAACGCCGTCAGAATAACCGTGACAACCGTAATCGTCGCGGTGGCCGCGATAATCGTGACGGTCGTACTGATAACCGGAATGAAAGCCGGGATGGTCAAAAACGTCGTTCTGAGCAGGATGACAACCGCAACGAAGCGCGTCAGCCACGTCAGGAACGTAATGACAAACCACGAAATGCGCGCCCTGAACAGAAAACAGACCGGCCTGAACGTGCGGAGCGTCCTGAGCGTGCTGAACGTCCGGAACGGACAGAGCGACTGGACAAAAAGCCGCAGGCAGAGAAAGCTCCACGACCTGCTCCAGTTGTCGATGCTGATGACGAAATTCCATCATCAAGCAAAGTGGCTGAGCGCCGTCAGCGTCGTAATATGCGCAAGTCAGTTCGTCTGGACAAACAACAACAAGCAGAGCAAGTCACTGAGACTGAACTGCCGGTTAGCGCGGAAGCCGTTGCAGCGACACCGGTTGTACAGGCTGTTGCCATCGAGGCAACCACGGAGTCCGCAGTTGAAGTGGCTTCTGATTTGCCAAATGATGCGAACGGCGACACGCCGGATGCAGCAAACGGTGAAAACCGCAGCCGCAGCCGTCGTTCACCACGTCACTTGCGTGCTGCCGGTCAGAAACGGAAAAAGGAGCAGCAACAAGGCGACGCCGATGACGCCGTTGATGCCCGTTACCCGGAAGAAGAGCTTGTTGCTGCAGAACAGCAACTGGACCTGCCTATTGTTGCGGATGTCGTGGAAGCTGCACCAACAGTGACTGAAACTGAAACTGAAGCTGCTGTTGCAACAGAAGAAACGTCTTCGTTAGAAGCTACTCCGGCAAAACCACGCCGTCAGCGTCAACGTGAAGCGAAAGTTGCTGATGCCGCTGAAGCAGTGACCACTGAAACAGCAGAAGCCACACCGACAGCTGTGACTGAAACAGTCGCGACAGAATCTGCCGCGCCTGTGGTCGAGCAAGTATCGGTTCCAGTTGTTGCGGATAGCGTGACTGAAGCGACACCTGAAAGCCCTGCGATTGTCGCACCTGTTGAGACAGTCGCGGTCGAAGCGCCAGTGGCAACTCCAGCTGAAGAAGCACCAGTGGCTGTAGCACCGGTTGTCGCTGCGCCTGCAGCGACAATGGCCCCGGAGCCGGCACCAAAAGCCAAAGCGAACCGCTACGGCAACATGGTAGTTGCGACGATGACCAAACCAGTCGCCGTTGTGGATGACAGCCCGGCTGTTGTGCCGCAAGGTGTTCAGTATGAAGTCAAAGCAACGGTTGAAGGTACTGCAGGCTCTGCCTCAGCCCGCCAATCTGCCGTGGCCCCGATGACTAAACCACCGTCAGTGGAATAATCCCTACTGAAATAGAAAGAGCCAGCAGATGCTGGCTCTTTTTTTTACTTTCCAAACCCGACCATCAAACTGACTGCTATCTCGTTGTCGCTGCACCAGACTGCAAAAACGTCAGAATTTTCTGTAATACCAGATCACGATGTGCATCAGATTCAAACAATAATTCATGCTTGGCACCAGCGAACAGCTGGACTTTCCCCTCAGCACAAAATGCGCCAAGATCCTGGCAGAATTGCTGCTGAGCCGTGTTACTGACGGCCTGCTCCGCGCCTGATTGCAGGATCAGCACCGGTGTTTTGATCTGCTGTGCCAACGTGGGCATTTGCTCGGCAACATCACAAGCCTGCGACAACCAGGACCAAGTGGGACCACCTAACTGCAACTGTGGTTGCTGCTTAAACATATCCCGAAATAACTGATAACGGGTTGTAGAGCTGGTCAGAATATTGTCAGCAAAGGCCTGTTCCAGCGGGTAAGGCTGTGACACAAAGCCGGCATAACAATCCGGGCAAGTCCATTCAAAAGCCGCAGCCAGATAGCAACCATCCTGCTCAGAAAAGGCAACCTTTGCATTGGGTGCCATCATTGGCGAAGTGAGCACTGCGCGCCGGAACAGTGTTGGTTCCTGCGCCAGCAATTGGACGGCAACAGCGCCGCCCATCGAGTGCGCTATCAGATCCAATGGCAGGCTGGTCTGTGCCTGAACGATCTCCGCGATAAATTGACGCTGGTCTTTGCTATAAAGCGCAAAATCTGTGATGTGGCCTTTATGTGGATCGGTAAGCTCTCGCGGCGATAGGCCCTGACCACGATGGTCAAGGCTAAACACCGCAACCCCTTGCGCCGCCAAATCATAATAAAGTTCGTGATACTTCTGATACGCTTCGGTGCGCCCCTGAATAAGAACCAGCGCGAATTTGGGCTGAGGGGGTACGACATAAGCGTAAGCCAGCTGCAAACCATCTGGTGTCGTCATCAGGCCGGTTTTGACTTGGTGCTGCCAGAACGTCTGGATCTCTGTCGGATATAACGTCGTGAGCGTAGTTTCCGGTACCGCTGAGGCTTGAAATGCCACGAGAGTACATGCAAATGCCACTAAGGTTTTTTTCAACATACCCGCCCTGACTACTTTTTGCATCGCGTGACTAAGGCTTGCAGCGCTGTGAGTTGTGCCTGAATAGTGGCGCGGATTTTGTCGTCCTGTAAGGTACCATCAGCGCCAAATACACCGCTAAAAGCATTCACAAAGACTTCTGGCTTATTGACAAAATGCAGGTCCAGAAACACACCAACCTGACGTAAATGATATTGCGCCCTTGATGTCCCCATGCCGCCGCCTGCGCCCATGATCGCAGCAGCTTTGCCAGCTAATAAATGGTTATCAGGTTCGCGCGACGCCCAATCCAGCGCGTTCTTCAGTGCTGGCGCTATCGAGTAGTTATATTCCGGGCAGGCAAACACAAATCCATCAGCTTGCTGCATCGCATCCAACAGCGCGACGACTGCGGCCGGTTTTGTCGGGAGGTCAGCGTTAAAAAATGGCACTTCGGTTAAACTTGCGATCTGCAAGGTCACGCCAGCCGGCAACAGTTGTTGCGCAGTTTTTAACAAGGTCATATTGTGGGATGCTTGGCGCAAGCTACCACAGATTCCTAACAAACGGATCTCCGTCATTCATTCTCTCCTTCGGTTGCCACCTCAGAGTGGCTGAAACGTTTTTTCAGTGCCCACCAGCAAACCAACGCCACGAGCGGGATCATGATCAGACTCAGCGCCATCAGCCACATCGGGTGCGGTAGTACATAAAAATTGGATACAGCGCCTAAAAACACTAGGCTACCAATTGCTAACGCGAAGCGGCCACGACAGCGCCCGGCAAGCAGCGTTGACGCAGTCAGGCCGGTAAAAATTCCGAGCAACCAGCCAGCCAATACCAGTAACAAAGCGCCGGCTGGCAACTGCTTCAAATAGGCCGAAACAGCAGAGCTATCCTGCAAATCCAAGCCGACCGGCGGCCTGTACAGAATGTGTCCGAGTTGTTCTACTGCCGAGATGGTAAAAAAAGTCACTACCACTCCGGCTAGCAGAGCCAAAGTAGTCCGTAACAATGCTGGCATCGCAGGTCTCCTGGTCTGAGGTTGCGCTTGAAACAATCGCAGTTGTTATCTGGCAACGGTTGATCAATATGCCATTGCAGTATGACGATACTGTGCAGAAATTAGCAAATTTTCGCTGGAAGTTCTGTGACTTAGCTAGCCTGTATCGCGCACTGATCAGTGACCCAACCGTCACATGGCGGAGCCACTCGGTTGAACGTGCATCCTTTTGACCAGAACTGCCGGCGACGCATCACTTCAGGGCAGCGCTGAAACCCCGGCATCGTGCAAAATTACCGCATTGCTACCTGCTATTTTCTTTGCAAGATCACAACATCAGGCCCGATGATTTCGACGTTAAAGCCATCCCGCCCAGCCAGCCATAAAAAAGTATCTGCATGAAAAAAACTGACATGCGTCGGGTCATTTTTGTAGTGCCATTTGGCAAAGTCGACCGCGTGATCAGGACGTAACCGGGTCATCAGGCCTAACCAGCCGTCAGTCTTTAATAAGTCCAACCATAAGCGCCATTCAGTCGCTGGTTGATAGAAGTGCTCGATGGCTTCAGTGGAACAGATAAAATCATAGGACTGCTGTAATAGCTGGGTGTCTGGTGCAAAATACGGATCGTAGTTACTGACCTGATGCCCGCCTTTCGCGAGCAGCAGATATAAAGTCGGACCGGGGCCTGCGCCAAAATCGAGGCCGGTCAGGGGCGCTTTGCCAAGACGGTCCAATAAAGGCGTCGCGAGCTTATTCAGGAACTGGCGATAACCAGCATCAGCCGGATCATTCTGGTGCTGTTGGTAGATCGCCAATTCAGCGTCCTCGGTCAGCAAACTCTGGCGGCTGGCAAACACTAACTGACAGACCGGACAGTGCCAGTACCGCCGCATTTTATCGGTATGGTAATGCACCGTCGCCGGGTTTAGGCATAACGGACATGGCTCCGCTAACGCTGCATTGACAAGTTCTGACATGGAAAACTCCGACGTCATGTCATTATTCATGCGTCCTATCATACCAGAGCGCAGATAAACTGCCGTCACCGATTCAGTTAAAGCGCCCTTTCTGCTACACTCAGGCCCGCCTTTTTTCAGCGACAGAAGAAGTGATCATGACTCTTGCAACTCAGGTCCTGGCGGTCAACGATGATCTGCCGATCCGCACCAATTTACCTGTACATTCCGGCAAAGTCCGCAGTGTGTATTGGCTGACCGAACAGGACAGCGCCCGCTTAATCCGTGAAAAAAATTATCCGGTGCCGGCCGACACGCCGCTGGCCATTATGGTCATTAGCGACCGCATCTCCGCATTCGATTGCATCTGGCAAGGTGAAAACGGCCTGAATGGCGTGCCTGGTAAAGGCGCTGCGTTAAATGCAATTTCAAATCACTGGTTCTCGCTGTTTAAACAACATGGGCTGGCTGACAGCCATATTCTCGACATCCCGCATCCGCTGGTCTGGATTGTACAAAAAGCCCGGCCGGTGAAAATCGAAGCCATTGCACGGCAATACATCACAGGCTCCATGTGGCGTGCCTATAGCAAAGGCGAGCGTGAATTCTGTGGCATCACCTTACCGGAAGGCCTGCAAAAAGAGCAGAAGCTGCCCGAGATCCTGATCACACCATCGACCAAAGGCATCCTGACTGGCCTTGACGGTGTACCAGAAGCCGATGACGTTAACATTTCCCGTGCCGATATTGAGCGGCATTATCAGGCCTTTGGCTTTGAACAACTGTCCGATATCGCTTTATACGAAACGCTGCTGAAACAAGGCTTTGCGGTGATCAGCGATGCATTAGCCGCACTTGACCAGATGTTTGTCGACACCAAGTTTGAGTTTGGTTATGTCAAAGACACCCAAGGCAACAGCAAACTGATTTACATGGATGAAGTCGGCACGCCAGACAGTTCGAGAATTTGGGACGGCGCTTCGTGGCGCGATGGCCAAATCGTCGAACAGTCGAAAGAAGGTTTCCGCCAGTGGCTACTCAATCACTTCCCGGATCCGGATATTCTGCTAAACAAAGACCGCATGCCAGAGCGTGCGGCGTTGGCGCGTGACAACCAGTTACCGACTGAAGTAATGATGGATATCTCGCGCACCTATCTGGGGATCGCGGAAAAAGTCATTGGCCGCCGGATTGAATTGTCTGCCAATCCAAAAGCAGAAATTATCGACGTGTTAAAGCAACACTATGATTTAATTGACTAAATTTTCCGGTAGAAAAAAGCCCGCGTTCGCGGGCTTTTTTATCCGGGTTTCCGTTACATCGAGATGCCGCCATCGATTTCAACAACACGGCCCGTGAAGAAATCATTTTCGAAAATGTATTTGGCAGTATGCGCAATTTCTGCGGCTTCACCTAACCGGCCGACTGGTTTCATTGCAACTAACCGCTCACGTGCTTCCGGTTTCATCGCATCGGTCATCGCGGTTCGGATCACACCAGGAGCAATAGCACCAACCCGAATGCCGTAACGGCCTAATTCACGCGCCCAGGTCACTGTCATCGCCACCACACCGGCTTTAGACGCCGCGTAATTGGTCTGGCCCATATTGCCACCCCGAGCCACGCTAGACATATTGATGATGACGCCTTTACGGCCCGCTTGCACCATCAGTGCCGCCGCTTCACGACCACACAGGAAGACACCGGTTAGGTTCACATCAATCACTGACTGGAACTGTTGCAACGGCATTTTGCCGGTCAACACGCCGTCTTTATACTTGAGCAGTAAACCATCGCGCAAAATGCCGGCATTGTTGATCAGACCATCAATGCCACCAAAATCAGCGGCAATGGCCTGAAATGTCTGCTCAACACTCGCTTCATCTGCGACATTAGCCGCGTAGGTTTCAACCCGAACGCTGCAGCCACGCAGTTCAGCCGCAGCCGCATCAAGCTGCTCTGCATTCATGTCAATCAGTGCCAGTGCGGCGCCATTGTCGGCACACATCCGCGCCATTTCAAGGCCAAGGCCTTGTGCGCCACCTGTGATCACAATCACTTTATCTTTTAAATTCATCGGACTAACCCTACTGCCGCGTTTTATCCACAACGGCTATTTTTTACTGAAAAAACGGAAAATGCTGGAGAAATCCAGCTTGCCATTGCCCTGACGCTGATGCTGCACGTACAGATTCCGCGCCAATGCGCCCATCGGTGTGGCCGACTGACTTTGCTGGGCACATTCACTGGCAAGACCTAAATCTTTCGCCATCAGGTCGACCATAAAACCACCCTGATAGTTGTTGCTGGAAGGCACATTCGGCAGCACATCCGGGCATGGATTATACAGCTCCAATGTCCAGTTCCGGCCTGAACTTTTCAGCATGATGTCAGACAACACTTTCGGATCCAGGCCATTATCGACGCCTAATTGCAGCGCTTCGCTGGTACCGACCATCAATACCGACAACAACATGTTATTGCAGATTTTGGCGATTTGCCCGGCACCGACTTCACCGGCATGAAACAGGTTTTTGCCCATGGCTGACAACACATCGTTGGCGCGTTGGAAATTTTCCGCAGAGCCGCCGACGATAAAGGTCAGAGTACCAGCTTTAGCACCGCCAACCCCGCCTGACACTGGTGCGTCAATAAAGGCAATACCGGCATCCGCTAACAATTGACCGACCTGGCGCGCGCTTTGTGCGTCGATAGTCGAACAATCCAGCACCAGAGCGCCCGCTTTAATCTCGCTGCGCACATCTTGATAAAGGCCAATGACATGTTTGCCGGCCGGTAACATCGAAATGACAAAATCTGCGCCTTGTACAGCCGCCCTGGCAGAGTCTGCGGCTACAGCACCGGCCGCTGCGACAGCAGCTAACGCGTCTTTGCTCAGGTCAAATGCCTGCACCTGAAACCCAGCTTTTTGCAGGTTCAGCGCCATTGGGCCGCCCATATTGCCAAGGCCGATAAATGCGACAACTTGCATAGAATTCTCCCCCTGTAACCAATGGTGCTCTGGCGCCATTGCTAGTTCTTATTGTTGTGGATAGATCCGGCCCAGCGTGGCAAGCGGATGCTCGGCAACGGCCCAGGGCGAACTAAACAATTCATCAATCACCGATGCGGGTACGGACAACACGTCTGGGTACAGCCACTGCGGTTGCTGGTCTTTATCAATCAATAACGCCCGCACGCCTTCGCTAAATTCGCCAAGTTTGCCGCACTGCACACTTAAGCCAAGCTCTAAGCGGAAACTGTCGGCCAGAATTTTCGACTGACCGAGTTGCAATAAGCGGTAAACAATATGCGCGGTGATCGGGCTGCCATATTGCAAAGATGCCTTAGCTTTACTGAGCCAGCTATCTTCATTCGGCATCGCCAAAATCGCCGTCATAGCAGCGGATAAATTCGCGGTATCGGCTAGTGCTGCAATAGGTGCCTGATGCAAACGAATTTGACTGGCCGGCTGCTGATTTAACGTTTGGGTTTCGATACTCATCAGCAAGTCAGACAGTTTCTGGTGGTTCAACACCACAGTATTGCCCCAGCGGATGCTCAACAGCGCATCGAGCACTTGCTGGCGTTTGTCGTGCGGAATATAGAAATCGGCCAAGTCGATAAACTTGGCGTCAGCTGCATTAATCGAAGCACCAGTTAGTCCCAGAAACAAACCACAGCCTGCCGGCATCCGATTTAAGAACCAGCTGCCGCCGACATCCGGATACAATCCAATCGCCATTTCCGGCATCGCAATACGGCTCGTGGCCGTCACCACGCGGTGCGAGGCGCCAGCCATTAAACCCAGACCGCCGCCCATGACGATACCATTCCCCCACACCAGCACTGGCTTGTCGAAAGTGTGAATGAGGTAGTCGAGCGTATATTCTTTGGTGAAAAACTCGGTCACATAAGGCTGAAAAGTACCGGGATTGGCTTTCATCGTGTGATACAAATCACGGATATCACCACCGGCACAGAAGGCTTTATCGCCAGCGCCCTGCAGTAACACCATGGCGATATCTGGGTTATCCTTCCACTGCTGCATCTGCGGTAACAGCAGTTCAACCATCGGCAGACTCAGCGCATTCAGCGACTTCTCACTGTTAAGCGTCGCGACACCAATTTTTTTACCATTGTCGGCCTGCAGTTCGCTAAAGAGCACAACAGCTGGGTTTTGCGTTGTTTCGGTCATCGCGGGATCCTTAACCGTTCACCCAATGGGGTGGGCGTTTTTGCAAAAAGGCACTGACACCTTCGACTTGATCTTTGGTATCAAACAAACCAACAAAAAGCTCCCGCTCCAGCGGTAAAGCAGCATTGATATGGCCGTGACGACCTTGCTGGATCAGTTTTTTACAGGCAGTGACCGCAGAGGGGCTTTGCTCTGCGACTTTGTCTGCTAAGGCCAGCGCCGCAGCAAGGGCTTCGCCAGTGCCAACCACTTCCTCAACCAAGCCAATCTGTAGGGCTTTGTCCGCCGAAAGGCGCTCACCACAGAGGATCATTCGCTTCGCCCAACCTTCACCAACCAACCAGGCCAAATTCTGGGTGCCACCGGCACAAGGTAACAAACCAACCTTGGCTTCAGGCAGCGCCATTTGCGCCTGGGTTTCGGCAATGCGGATATCGCAAGCCAGTGCGACTTCCAGCCCACCGCCCATGGCATAGCCATTAATCGCCGCAATTGACACCCCACGAAACTGGCTCAGGGTTTCAAACGCCTCACCAAAAATCCGCGCCATATCACTGGCGACAGCTTTATCGCCGTTGGCAAATAAATTCAGGTCGGCACCGGCCGAAAAAAACTTCTGGCCTTCACCGGTGATCACCAGCGCATACACCGATTTATTCTGATTAAGCTCGCGCACCGTATCGCGCAGGGCGGTCAGTGTTTCGCGCGTCCAGGTATTGGCCGGCGGATTGGACATGGTCAGCAACGCTGTGTGACCACGGAACTCAAGTTTTAACTGGGCCATTGGGATCCCTCATTCGAAATTGCAATCCGCGGGCTGCGTCCGGCAGCCCGATACTTTCGTCTTTGTTCTTATTGTGGATACAACATTACAGAATATCAGAGGCCGCACTATCGAGTAAGCGCCGGCCAATAATCAGACGCATGATCTCGTTGGTGCCTTCTAAAATCTGGTGCACTCGTACGTCACGGAAATGCCGTTCCAGCGGATATTCTTTGATGTAGCCATAACCGCCGTGTATTTGCAGCGCCTGGTCACAGACCTGGAAACCGATGTCGGTGGCAAAACGTTTTGCCATGGCGCAGTACGCGGTCGCTTCCGGGTCTTGCTGGTCCAGTTTAAAGGCGGCAAGACGGACAAGTTGGCGAGCAGCGACCAGTTCAGTGGCCATATCAGCCAGTTTGAATTGCAACGCCTGAAAAGCGGCCAGTGGCTTGCCGAATTGCTCACGCTCCAGCATGTAATCACGTGCGGTATTCAACGCTTGCTGAGCAGTACCGATGGAACAGGTCGCGATATTGATGCGGCCACCGTCTAAACCTTTCATCGCAAAAGTGAAACCCTGACCTTCAGCGCCTAACAGGTTTTCTGCCGGTACACGCACATTGTCAAAAGTAACTAAGCGCGTTGGCTGCGCGTTCCAGCCCATTTTTTCTTCGGCTTTGCCATAAATCACGCCTTCAGCATTCGCTGGTACAACAAAAGCAGAAATGCCTTTCGGACCGGCTTCGCCAGTGCGCGCCATCACCACTAATACTTCAGTGCTGCCAGCGCCGGAGATAAACATTTTAGAGCCATTGATGACATAGCTGTCGCCGTCTTTTTTCGCGCTGGTGCGAAGGGATGCGGCATCAGAACCTGAACCTGGTTCGGTTAAGCAATAAGACGCCAGCTGTTCACCGGTCACTAGCGTTGGACACCAGGCGGCTTTTATTGCTGCGGTGCCCCAGGTTGCGATCATCCACGTCGCCATATTGTGGATAGTCAGCATCGCCGTCGTCGCGGTGCATCCCATCGCCAGCTGTTCAAAAATAATCGACGAATCGAGGCGGGACAGGCCCAAACCACCGGCATCTTCCGGTGTATACAGGCTGCAAAATCCGAGTTCACCGGCTTTTTGCAGCACGTCTTTGGGGAAATGGTGTTCACGGTCCCACTGCGCAGCAAAAGGTGCCAGCTCAGTATCAGCAAATTGACGCGCGGTGTCGGCAAAGGCTTTTTGATCGTCAGTTAGATTAAAATTCATCGTTTGACCTCAGTGTTGATCAGACCAGCCGCTGTTGTTTGAAGTTATGACCGGACTTAATGAGACATATTGGCGAAGCCACCGGGATTGCGCCGATGGCTTCGCAGGGTATTAACGCAAATTGATCGACATGTTCGGGCCTGAGACCTGAACTTCATCATCAAACCAGCGCGCAGTAATGGTCTTGGTTTCTGTGTAGAAACGCACTGCTTGTTTGCCATACGCGTGCTGGTCGCCGTAGAACGACCCTTTCCAACCAGTAAAAGAGAAGAACGGCAGTGGTACCGGAATTGGAATATTGATACCAACCTGACCCACTTCAATTTCGTGCTGGTATTTACGCGCCGCATGACCGCTGGCGGTGAAAATTGACGTGCCGTTGCCGTATGGACTGGCGTTGACCACACTGATAGCTTCATCCAGCGAATCAACGGTCATCGTCGTTAATACCGGGCCGAAGATCTCTTCTTTATAAATGGTCATATCAGTCGTGACATTGCTGAACACGGTAGGACCGACCCAGTTGCCGTTTGGATAACCGTCGACCACAACACCAGAGCCGTCTAACAAACAGGTCGCGCCCTCTTCCTTGCCTTTGGCAATCAGCGACAACACACGCGCTCTGGCTTGCGGGCTGATTTGTGGGCCGTAAGCCGCATTTGGGTCTGTGTACACGCCAGGACGCACTTTGCCAATCGCTGCCGCCACTTCCGGGATCCATTCGGCAGCTGCACCAACAAAGACCGCGACAGAAATCGCCATACAACGCTGACCGGCCGCGCCGACGGAAGCCCCTACCAGCGCATTCACCACTTGTTGCTTGTTCGCATCCGGCATGATCACCATGTGGTTCTTCGCGCCGGCAAAGGCCTGTACGCGTTTGAGGTTATCAGTACCAGTTTTGTAGATGTATTGGCCGACGTTGACCGAGCCGACGAAAGAAATCGCTTTGATATCCGGATGATGCAGTAATACGTCAACCTGCTCTTTACCGCCGTGCACAACCTGAAGCACACCTTTTGGCGCGCCGGCCTGTGCAAACAGTTCGGCGATGCGGTTCACCGTCATCGGGTCTTGCTCGGATGGTTTTAAAACAAAAGTATTGCCGCAGGCAATCGCCATCGGGAACATCCACAGCGGGATCATCGCCGGGAAGTTAAATGGCGTGATACCGGCACAAACGCCCAGTGGCTGAATGTAGCTGTAGGTATCAATAGAACGCGCGACGTTTTCAACCGTCTCGCCCATCATCAGCGAAGGGATATTGGCCGCTTGCTCAACAACTTCAATACCGCGCCAAACGTCACCTTTGGCATCTTCCACCGTTTTGCCCAGTTCACGGCAAATGATATCGGCGATATCGGCCTGATGTTCTTTTAACAACACGGCAAAGCGCATCATCAGCCGGGCACGCTCGGAAACCGGCGTTTCTTTCCAGCTTTGGAATGCCAGCTTCGCTGATGCAATGGCCTGCGCCATTTCATCTGCCGTGGCACATGGCACCTGAGCAATCACTTCTTGCGTGGCCGGATTGGTCACCGGGATTAGTTTTTCACTTTTTGAGTGAACAAATTCGCCGTCGATAAACAGCTGAACCTGAGTAGTCATAGCATTTTCCCCGTTGCGCGGCCTGCCTTCTGAGCGGTCGCTGCGATTGTCTTAAACCGGACATCCGGTCACCCTGATACCGAGAAACCTTGCAGCGGTTTCGGTGTGCGCCCGAAGTCTATGCTTCTTGTGGACGCTCGGTTTTAGCCAATAAATCTGGCCCTGTTGTTTTTTACTTGGTTGCACCTGTCATTTTGCGACAGGTGCATTGGCTGTTTGCCAGCTTTATTGTCGAGACTTTTTATGCAACTTCGACGGCCAAAGCCACCGCTTCACCGCCACCGATGCACAGTGACGCGATACCGCGTTTTAAGCCGCGTGCTTTTAACGCATGAATGAGCGTCACCAGAATACGGGCACCGGAAGCGCCAATCGGATGGCCTAAAGCACAGGCACCACCATTGACGTTCACTTTGGCCTCATCCAGTCCAAGTTCTTTCACTGCGAGCATCGTCACCATGGCAAAAGCCTCGTTGATTTCCCACAGGTCGACATCGTTGACGCCCCAACCCAGTTTGCTCAGTAGTTTTTGCATAGCGCCAACCGGTGCCACAGTGAAAAGTGCCGGTTCCATCGAATGCGTCGCGTGACCAACCACTGTGGCCAGTACTTCACAGTTGTGGGCTTTAGCACTACCTTCACGCATCAGCACCAGAGCTGCCGCGCCATCAGAAATAGAAGAAGAATTCGCGGCGGTGATAGTGCCGTCTTTAGCAAAGGCTGGACGTAAGCCTGGAATTTTGTCGATTTTGGCGTTGCCTGGCTGCTCATCGATGGCGAATACCGTTTCGCCTTTACGACTTTGGATAGTCACAGGTGCAATTTCTGCGGCAAAAGCGCCATTGGCAATGGCTTGTTGTGCCCGGGTGGTCGACTGAATGGCAAAACGGTCCATGTCTTCCCGGCTAAAACCCTGTTCATTAGCAGTGCCTTGCGCAAAACAGCCCATAGCCTTGCCGTCATACGCGTTTTCCAGACCATCCAGCATCATGTGGTCTTTGACTTCGCCATGGCCCATCCGCATGCCTGCGCGCGCTTTTGGCAACAGGTATGGCGCGTTGGTCATCGACTCCATGCCACCGGCAATAACCACGTCAGCACTGCCGGCTTTTAACAAATCATGCGCCAGCATCACAGTTTTTAAGCCAGAGCCACAAACTTTGTTTAATGTCGTTGCGCCTGCCGACAGCGGTAAACCCGCCTTTAATACGGCCTGACGCGCCGGCGCCTGACCCAGGCCTGCCGGTAACACGCAGCCCATCAGTACTTCACTGATTTGTTCCCCAGCAATGCCTGCCTGTTCAACCGCAGCCTTGATGGCGACAGCACCGAGATCAGGCGCTGTGACTTCGCTCAGGCCACCCATAAAACCACCCATTGCTGTGCGCTTGGCACCGACAATCACGATTTGATCAGACATGCTTTTCCTCATCCAAGTCAGCTTCAACTTTACTGAGGCTGAGCCTACACCAAATTTACGTTTACGCCAACGTCAACCATGCTGCACTTTGGTCTTATCAGTTGTTCAGCATTGTCTGTTTTAGCGACGATTGGATTGGGAAACTGGCAGCGATACTTTACATAGCAAAGGAGTGAACCGAACAAAGAACGGCATCACGGCCGACTTCAGCACCAGTCAATTTAAATACAAGAGGTTGTTTTTAATAGTCTTTAAAACATTAATCACGGGATTCACAGCGAGGCCCCGCTCGGCACCAGCTTTACCTTTACGTAAACTTCACTTATAGTGACCAACGATTCCGACGGTGGCTTTTATGACAGATAAAGATCAGACAACTTACAGCATCAGTGAACTGGCGAAAGAGTTCGATATCACGACGCGTAGTATCCGGTTCTATGAAGATCAGGGCTTGCTGACGCCACAACGCCAGGGCCAGACGCGCATTTACAGTAAGCGTGACCGGGTGCGGCTCAAGCTGATCTTACGCGGCAAACGCCTCGGCTTTAGCCTGGCAGAGACCGGTCAGTTGTTTGAACTGTACGACGCCGACAAATCCAGCGTCACGCAGCTCACCACCATGCTGAAATTGATTGAACTGAAGAAAACCGAACTCCATCAGCAACTGGACGACATCAAAGTCGTATTGATGGAACTGATCACCGTCGAGAAGCGTTGCCGTGACACCCTCACCGACGCGCGGACCAATGACACAAAACACGTGACTGAATAAGCGGCGAACATACGCCGTCAGCACATACGAATTCCGATCAACAGCCAGCCGCGATACAGGCAAACGGGGATAGACCAATGATTAGCCATTACAAAACACTGAACTTTGACTTAGGCGAAACCGTGGACATGATCCGCGAACAGGTGAACGCCTTTGCCCGTGAAGAAATCGCGCCGCGCGCTGCGCAAATTGACCATGACAATGCATTCCCGAATGACCTGTGGCGCAAATTCGGTGATTTAGGTTTGCTCGGCATCACAGTCGACGAGCAATACGGTGGTTCAGGTCTGGGATACCTGGAGCATGTGGTCGCGATGGAAGAGATCAGCCGCGCCTCTGCTTCAGTAGCGTTATCTTACGGCGCGCATTCGAACCTGTGCGTCAACCAAATTTTCCGTAACGGCACCGAAGCGCAAAAACAAAAGTATCTGCCAAAACTCTGTTCTGGTGAACATATCGGCGCCTTAGCGATGTCAGAGCCAAATGCTGGTTCAGACGTCGTGTCGATGAAACTGCGCGCCGACAAAAAAGGCGACGTCTATGTGCTAAACGGCAACAAGATGTGGATCACTAACGGCCCGGATGCACACACTTATGTGATTTATGCCAAAACCGACGTCAACGCCGGCAGCAAAGGCATTACCGCTTTTATCGTTGAGCGCGGGTATAAAGGCTTTAGCCAGGCGCAAAAGCTCGACAAACTCGGTATGCGCGGCTCTAACACCTGTGAGCTGGTGTTTGAAGACTGTGAAGTGCCAGCTGAAAACGTGCTGGGTGAAATTGGCAGTGGCGTTAAAGTCCTGATGTCAGGCTTGGATTACGAACGTCTGGTACTGGCCGGCGGCCCGCTTGGCATTATGCAAGCCTGTATGGACATCGTCGTACCTTATCTGCATGACCGCAAACAATTTGGCCAGTCGATTGGCGAGTTCCAGCTGGTGCAAGGCAAATTGGCCGACATGTACACCCAGATGAACGCAGCCAAAGCTTATGTCTACACCGTTGCCAAAGCTTGTGACCGCCGCGAAACCACTCGCAAAGATGCCGCTGCGGTCATCCTGTACAGCGCAGAGCTCGCCACCAAAATGGCGCTGGATGCCATTCAGCTGTTAGGTGGTAACGGTTATATCAATGAATACCCAACCGGGCGTTTGTTACGCGACGCCAAACTGTATGAAATCGGCGCCGGTACTTCGGAAATTCGCCGGATGTTAATCGGCCGCGAGCTGTTTAACGAAACCAAATAAACACTGGAGCGGCAGCCTAGAGCTGCCGTTTTTTTATCCCGTGGCGCGGGATCTGACTGGACAGGTGGATGCTGTGAGCAAAATTACCAGTAAAATCAACACACGAAGCGCTGAATTTCAGCAAAACGCTGCGGCCATGCAGGTGCTGGTCGACGATTTGGCGAGCAAAGTACAACAAATTAAACTGGGCGGCGGCGAGAGCCTGATCGCCCGTCACACCGCACGCGGCAAGTTGTTCGCGCGCGATCGCATTCAGAAATTACTCGACCCGGGCTCCCCTTTTCTGGAAGTCGCACAGTTCGCCGGTTGGGAATGTTATGACGACTATGTACCGGCTGCCGGTGTAGTCGCAGGCATTGGCCGGGTCAACGGTATCGAATGTATGGTCGTTGCCAATGATGCCACAGTCAAAGGCGGAACCTATTATCCGTTGACGGTGAAAAAGCATCTGCGCGCACAGGAAATTGCTGAGCGTTGCCACCTGCCGTGTATCTATCTGGTCGATTCCGGCGGCGCCAACCTGCCACGTCAGGACGATGTATTCCCGGACAAACTGCATTTCGGCCGCATCTTCTTTAATCAGGCGAATATGTCCGCCAAAGGCATTCCGCAAATCGCTGTGGTGATGGGCCTTTGCACTGCCGGTGGTGCTTATGTACCGGCGATGGCCGATGAATCGATTATCGTTAAAGAACAAGGCACCATTTTCCTCGCAGGCCCGCCGCTGGTCAAAGCTGCCACCGGTGAAGAAGTCAGCGCGGAAGATTTAGGTGGTGCTGATGTGCACTGCCGCATTTCCGGCGTGGCGGACCACTATGCCCAAAACGACGACCATGCGCTGCAGCTAGCCCGCAATGCCATTTCGCGCTTAAACCGCGAAGCACCGGTGCTACGCGATGTAAAACCTGCTGAAGAGCCTTTATATGACGCGCAGGAGCTGTACGGCATCGTCGGAACGGACTTGAAAAAGCCGTTTGATGTGCGCGAAGTTATTGCTCGGATTGTCGATGGTTCAGATTTCGACGAGTTTAAACAGCTCTATGGCCCGACGCTGGTCTGCGGTTTTGCGCGCATTTTCGGCAATCCGATTGGCATCGTTGCCAATAATGGCATCCTGTTCTCCGAGTCGGCGCAAAAAGGCGCGCACTTCATCGAGCTGTGTTGCCAGCGCAAAATCCCGCTGCTGTTTTTACAAAACATCACCGGCTTTATGGTCGGCCAGAAGTATGAAGCCGAAGGGATCGCCAAACATGGTGCCAAGATGGTGACTGCAGTGTCATGCGCCAAGGTGCCGAAATTTACCATGTTGATCGGCGGCTCTTATGGCGCTGGTAACTATGGCATGTGTGGCCGCGCGTATGACCCGACGATGATGTGGATGTGGCCCAATGCGCGTATTTCAGTGATGGGTGGCGAACAAGCTGCCGGCGTGATGGCGCAGGTCACCAAAGATGGTTTAGCGCGCAAAGGCGAAACCCTGACTGCAGAAGCCGAAGCCGCCCTGAAAAAACCTATTATCGCGCAGTACGAACAGCAAGGGCATCCTTATTACGCCTCTGCCCGCTTGTGGGATGACGGTATTATCGACCCGGCACAAAGCCGGATGGTCGTCGGTCTGGCGTTAGCCGCTGCGTTGAACGCTCCGATTGAAGAGACACGCTTTGGCGTGTTCCGCATGTGAGGATTCAGCAATGACCACTCATGCATTGACTCAAACCGAATTCCTCGCCTATGGCGCTGAGAGTGATTACGTCGGCGTGCTGCGCCTGAACCGGCCTGAACTACATAATGCCTTTGGCGATCTGATGATCGCCGAGTTAATCAAAGCATTAGACGAGTTGGCCGCCCTGCCCGGTTTACGGGTATTGCTGCTCGAATCGACTGGCAAAAACTTTTCAGCCGGCGCTGATTTAAACTGGATGCGCGCGATGGCGCAAAAGGATTATCAGCAAAATCTAACCGATGCCGGCGCATTGGCACTACTGATGGAAAAGCTCAACAGCTTTCCATTGCCGGTGATCGCATTAGTCCAAGGCGCTGCCTTTGGCGGCGCTGTTGGCTTGGTGGCCTGCTGTGACATGGCCATTGCCACGCCCAAAGCCAGCTTTTGTCTAAGTGAAGTCAAAATTGGCCTGATCCCAGCAGTGATCAGCCCCTATGTGGTACGCGCTATTGGTGAGCGCGCCAGCCGGCGCTATTTCACCACGGCCGAACGCTTTGATGCGGCTACCGCGTTGCAGTTGGGCCTGATCTGTGAAATCGCCGGTGGCGAGATAGCCAACAACGAAGAACCGACCGCCTTACGCGCCAAAACGCAGCCGCTGATCGACGCCATTATTGCCAACAGCCCGCAGGCGGTTGTGGCTGCAAAAGCCTTAGTGGCTTATGTCGCAGACGCACCACTGAGTGCAGACACTATCGCCGAAACGTCACGCCGTATTGCCGCCATTCGGGTGTCTGCCGAAGGCCAGGAAGGCTTAAGCGCCTTTTTAGAGAAACGCACGCCGGCATGGCAACCTTCATTCAGCGCAGGCCAATAACAGGAAGAGCCCAGATGTTTAGCAAGATTCTGATTGCCAACCGCGGCGAAATTGCCTGCCGCGTCATCAAAACCGCCCAAAAGCTGGGCATTCGCTGCGTCGCGGTCTATTCCGAAGCCGACGCCAACGCCCGCCATGTAAAAATGGCGGATGAAGCCTTTTTGTTAGGCCCGGCCGCGTCGAAAGACAGCTACCTGCGCGCCGATAAAATTCTGCAAATCGCCAAGCAAAGCGGCGCCGAGGCCGTTCACCCTGGCTACGGTTTTTTAAGTGAAAACGAAGGCTTTGCCGAAGCCTGTGCCCAAGCCGGCATCGTTTTTATTGGCCCGCCAGTCCCGGCAATCGCCGCGATGGGCTCAAAAAGCGCTGCGAAAGAAATTATGAGTCACGCCGGCGTTCCGCTGGTGCCCGGTTATCACGGTGACAATCAGGACGAACAGTTCCTGGCCGCAGAAGCCAACCGCATCGGTTATCCGTTGCTGCTAAAAGCCGCTTATGGCGGCGGTGGCAAAGGCATGAAAGTGGTCTGGCAGGCTTCGGAGTTCCTCGAGCAGCTGCACAGCGCGAAACGCGAAGCGCTAAATGGTTTTGGCAATGACAAAGTTCTGATGGAGCGTTACCTGACCAAACCGCGTCACGTGGAAATTCAGGTATTTGCTGATAATTTTGGCAATGCGGTGCACTTACACGAACGGGATTGCTCGATTCAGCGCCGACACCAGAAAGTGATTGAAGAAGCGCCGGCACCGAACTTCAGCGCTGAGCAGCGCAAAGCAATGGGCGAAGCCGCTGTCACCGCCGCCAAAGCCATCGGTTATGCCGGTGCCGGCACTGTCGAATTCCTGTTTGACGAAGACGGTTCTTTCTATTTTATGGAAATGAACACACGCCTGCAGGTTGAGCATCCGGTCACCGAGATGATCACCGGCCAGGATTTGGTCAAATGGCAGTTGCTGGTTGCCAGCAATCAGCAGCTGCCGCTGACTCAGGCAGAAATTCCGCTGGATGGTCATGCCATTGAAGTGCGCGTCTATGCCGAAGATCCGGACAACAACTTCCTGCCAGCGACCGGTAAACTGACCTACTTGCGCCAGCCTGACGAACATCGCCATGTGCGGGTTGATACCGGCGTGGTCGAAAATGATGAAGTATCACCATTTTATGACCCGATGATCGCCAAATTAATCGTTTGGGACGAGAGCCGGGACCGGGCGATTGCGCGGATGCGCCGCGCGCTTGATGATTATCGCATCGCCGGAGTAAAAACCAATTTAGGGTTTCTGAGCCGTCTGGTGTCGCATCCGGCTTTTGCCGCAGCCGAGCTCGATACGCATTTTATTGAACATCATCAGGCCGAACTGTTCGCGCCGGAGCAATCCGAACCGCAACAGGCATTATTGCTCGCAGCGCTGTATTTGTTATTACTGCAGCAACCGAAGACCAACGGAAATTCGCCATGGGGCTGCGGCTATGGCTGGCGGTTAAATGAAGCCGCACAAGTGCGCTTTACCTTGCAACACGGTGATGTGGCACAACAAGTCCAAGT
>Ga0209812_10000482_pt1 | contig 36292 bp, 38 predicted proteins | sample JI71714BDNA_FD_187502 | JGI IMG/M metagenome (GOLD analysis project Ga0209812, IMG submission 187502) | Wastewater effluent complex algal communities from Wisconsin, to seasonally profile nutrient transformation and Carbon sequestration -... | ecosystem: Engineered > WWTP > Effluent > Algae...
TCGACCTACATAGGAGGAGATACAATTTTGAGACTTAGGTCTCAAAATTGTATCCTATAACACTCAAGAATATATCCGTGACAAAAATCGTACTAAACTCTTACATAATATTTTTTTCGTTACTTCGCCCCAAATCTTTATGAATCAAAGTTCTCTGATAAATCACAGAAAAACTCTCTTTCGAAACTTGTTTTAACTGCAATTAGCTATTAAAGTCGACGTTTTGACGAATCGAAACTCACTGACAGATCGTAGAAAAACTCTCTTTCGAAACTTGTTTTAAAAATGAACAACTATTAAAATCTACGTTTTTGACGAACCGAAATTCTCCGATAAATTGAAAAATATCACACATTTTATCAAAAAAAATACAACAATTTTCCGCGACAAAAGTGGCTTCAGAAACTTCTAGAATCGCCATTTTCACCCCAAAATTGTCACAGGTTTCAGTAATTTTTTTTAGTTACCATTTTTTTCGACCTATATAGGAGGGGGGGCTGGGGCACGGCCCCACTAAATATAAAATAGAAATGGGGATGTTGGAATCTAACTAAGATAATAATAAGATAAAAGGAATTGGGGATAAATAGAGAGATGAATGAATGTCCCCGCTTTTACCTTCCACCTTTGTGGATCCCTTATATAAGGGTAAGATAGAATGGAAGACAATAGACCTGATTAAGATAGTAATAAAATAGGAGGAGCTGGAGGTAAGTAGAGAAGATGGGTGAATGTTTCTGCTTCCACCTTTGTGGATCTCTCATATAAGCATAAGATAGACGTTAGGTTGAGACTCCCATTTACACTTTAGTAGATTAATAATTGCGGAAGGGTAATTGTTAAGAACTGCGTGAGTTTGATAATAGTACTTCATAATCTTCATTGAGTGGATAAAAAGACTGCTACCACGCTTAGGTAAATTAGAATTTCCAGCCTAGGTGAAAAACTTAACATGTTATGCTATTCAGAAATTGTAATAACCTCTTGCAGAGAATCTTGGCTAAGGTTGTTCATAAGTAAAAGCCTTTATTAAACTCCAATAAGACTAGACCACTTTCTAGTTACCAAATTTTTTGATCTACATAGAAAAGCGACTTAGAGCTCAGCTTTTAATATAATTCGGCTTAAATTTATAAATTATGGAAACTAATTTAAACAAAACAACTTTAGAAAAAGTAACAAGTTTTATTTTTCGATGGCTTTTTTCTACTAACCATAAAGATATTGGTACTTTGTATATTATTTTTGGAGCTATCGCAGGTGTGGCTGGAACAGCTTTATCTCTTTATATTCGAATCACCTTATCACAGCCTAATGGAAGTTTTTTAGAGTACAACCACCACTTGTATAACGTGATTGTAACAGGTCACGCTTTCGTTATGATTTTTTTCATGGTAATGCCTGTACTTATTGGCGGATTCGGTAACTGGTTTGTTCCGTTAATGATCGGTGCTCCAGATATGGCTTTTCCAAGAATGAATAACATCAGTTTTTGGTTGTTACCACCTTCACTTTTACTATTAATTGAATCAGTATTATGTGAAGCTGGAGTAGGTACTGGGTGGACTGTTTATCCTCCATTATCAGGTATCATTGCCCACTCTGGTGGTGCCGTTGATCTTGCAATTTTTAGTCTACATTTATCAGGTGCTGCGTCAATTTTAGGAGCAATCAATTTTATCTGTACAATTGTAAACATGCGAACTGAGAGCTTGCCGTTTCATAAGTTACCGCTATTTGTTTGGTCTGTTTTTATTACCGCAATTTTGTTACTACTATCTTTACCGGTTCTAGCAGGTGCAATTACAATGTTACTTGCAGATCGAAATTTTAACACTACTTTCTTCGACCCAGCAGGTGGAGGTGATCCTGTGCTTTACCAGCATTTATTCTGGTTCTTCGGTCATCCTGAAGTTTATATTCTAATTTTACCTGCTTTCGGTATTATTAGTCACATTGTTGTAAGTGCTGCTAGAAAACCTATATTTGGTTATTTAGGTATGGTGTATGCAATGTCATCAATTGGTATTTTAGGTTTTATTGTTTGGGCTCATCATATGTTTACCGTAGGTTTAGATATAGATACCAGAGCCTATTTTACAGCAGCTACAATGATTATTGCAGTTCCTACCGGAATTAAAGTATTCAGTTGGTTAGCAACTCTGTGGGGTGCCTCGATTGAGTTACGAGCTCCAGTATTATTTGCTTTAGGATTTATTTTTTTATTTACCGTAGGAGGAGTTACAGGAGTTGTTCTAGCAAATTCTGGTTTAGATATTGCTCTTCACGATACTTACTATGTGGTGGCACATTTTCACTATGTTCTGTCTATGGGAGCAGTATTCTCAATCTTCGGCGGAGTTTATTATTGGTTTGAAAAACTGACTGGAGTAAATTACTCAGAAATTTTAGCGCAGATTCATTTTTGGGTGTTCTTTGCAGGTGTGAACATTACTTTTTTTCCAATGCACTGGTTAGGGGTAGCAGGAATGCCAAGAAGAATTCCAGATTACCCAGACGCATTTTATTTATTTAATAAAATCGCTTCGTGGGGTTCTTATATTTCAGGATTATCTGCTGTGTTTTTCTTCTTTGTAATGGCAGAAGCATTTTATAGCAACCGACAAAGTGCTTAAAACTACTTTGTTTTAATTAATTAGAATTCTTTTTAAATGGTTTATAGTCCTTTAGATCAATTTAAGATAGCTCCTATTATTACTTTCCAAATTGCAGGTATTGATTTATCTGTTACAAACTTTTTGTTGGCATCGTTGTTAACACTTTTTGTTCTTCAAGCCTTCGTGTTTTTAATTAAAGATTCTACTACTAATTCGTTCTTTGTAATTCCTAGTGGCTGGCAAAATTTAATTGAAAAAATTTACGGTTTAGTAAGTCAACTTTTGTCTGACATTATTACAACTGGAAGTGAAAAATATTTTCCAGTTGCGATCGTATTATTTATGTTTATTCTATCAAATAATCTAATTGGAATGGTACCTTATAGTTTTACTACTACAAGTCATATTACTTTAACCTTCTTCTTATCGTTTACAGTTTTTGTAGCTATGAACGTTATTGGTTTTCAAAAACATGGGATGGAGTTTTTTTCTTTATTCTTACCCGCGAATACAAGTTTTTTTTTAGCGTTAATTTTAGTACCTATTGAGCTAATTTCATTTATTGCAAAGCCTGTAAGTTTGGGCGTGCGATTATTTATTAATTTAATGGCTGGCCATAGTTTATTAAAAGTAATTGTAGGTTTTTCTTGGAACATGTTATTAGTCGAAAATTTAAAAGCAATAGCTTTCATTGTACCACTTGCAGTGCTTGTAATACTAATGGGTTTAGAACTTGGTGTGGCATGTATTCAAGCTTACGTGTTTATCACTTTAACAGCTATTTACTTAAATGATAGTGAAGCGTTACATTAAAACACTTCAATGCCAAAGTTCAAATAGCTCAGTTGGTAGAGCAAAGGACTGAAAATCCTTGTGTGGGCAGTTCGAGCCTGCCTTTGGACATACTGACATTATAATGAAAAATTACTTATGGAACATGTTTACGAATATTAAAAACGGCCAAATGGCTAAAAAAAGTGTTATAATAGGCCCTCGAAAAAATATTTGCGAGTCGTTTTTAAAAATTTTGTGGAATGAAGGTTTTATTTCTGGTTATAAAATTTCATCTCAGAATAATACTAACCTTGAAATTTTTTTAAAATATACCAAGACTGGTAAACCGGTAATAAATTCGTTAAAATTTTTATCTAAACCAAGCCAACGAGTTTATTATTCAGCGAAACAAATTTGGAAATTAGATTCATCCAAAACGTTTGTGGTTTTTTCAACAAATTGTGGGTTAAAGTCTATTAATGAGTGTAAAAAAAATAAGATCGGCGGAGAGCCGTTGATTATCATAAATTAACTTTTTTCAAAACAAATGGTTATGCTAAACAAATTTAAAAAGAAACATATTATTAAAATCCCTAAAAATATTAAAGTTTTATATTGTGATGAAAAAAATATTGTGACTTTCATTGGTCAATCTTTAACAAAATCGTTAAAACTAAAGATTAAAATTTTTCTTAATCCTGCGTTAAATTCAATCGTGGTTACAGATATTTATATATCGGGCGCTTCTGGAAAAGAGCTAAAGAACATAAGAAAAGTTCAAGGAACTACTGTTGCTAAAATAAAACAGATGTTAATTGAGACAACTTACGTTTTGTACCATAAATTAAATTTAGTTGGTGTGGGTTATAGAGTCTTTCCTTATGAAAAATTAGAAAATCAGTTATACTTCAAATTAGGGTTCAGTCATTTAACCTATTTTAAAGTCCCTGACTCTTTAAATGCTCACTGTCAAAAATTTACAAAATTATTTTTATTCGGGAATTGTTCCTTTGATGCTTTAACACAAACAGCCTCTCAAATAAGGTCCTTTAAGCGACCTGAGCCTTATAAAGGTAAAGGAATACTGCGTGACCAGGAAAAAATAACTTTAAAGAAAGGAAAAAAAGTTTAACGCTTAATAGTACAGATTAGTTTAAAACCGGAAGATATTTTGAGACACGTGAGATTACTAAACCACCATGGAGTTCTGAGAAAGTTTGATGAACTTGATATTGTTCTTACTAAAGTTGGTCATACGACACATGACATGCTTAATACAGAAGAAAGTCTTACGAACCTTCTAAATAATGCACAGATAGTAAACTTTCATGAAACATTACGAAGTTTTAAAAGAACTTAGTGAACTACCCTTAGAAGAAAGCACATTAGTGCTTATGAACAAAAGATTGAACAACACGATCTATCTCAGACGTAAACACAACTTGACTGAAGATCAACAGCTATTGACTGACGTAGATCGTAAATTGATTTGCGATACAAAAGAATTAATGAGAGGGAAATGACTGTGTTTACAACTTTGATAATAGATAATAGGAAGAATAACAAATCAATGAAGTTAAAAAAATTTAAGTTTAAACAAATTTTAAAGTTACATTTATTAAATTCACGAGCATACGAATATGCTTCGAAAAAAACTAGTTTCGGCCTTTTGACGGATTTTAAACTAATCCAAATTATTAGCGATTTTAAAAAAGTTTTGCACGTTATTTTTGAATATCATCAAGCAAACAAAAGAATACTGTTTGTGGGCGTACCAAATAAATTGGAACTCAAAATTAACAGATCGACGCAACATGTTGCTGTCGATGCTAATTTTGAACTTCAAACTATCATTTCGAATAATTTGAAAGTGACAGATTCATTTAAAAGTTCAAAAATCAATTCAAAATTGCTAATGCCCAAAACGGCCAAGAAGCCTGATTTAATCGTGCTTCTGGCACATGAAAAAAAACAAAATATTATTATAGAAAGCAACATTGCAAAAATACCTGTTATAATTTTTGATTCAGACGGGAACATTCCATTTAATCTACTCCAAGGATCTTATAATTTGAGAGGTTTTGGCGTAAGTTCAACCTCAGAGAAAAACCTTTTTTTTCTTGGTTTGAACTTTCTGTTTAAACAATTTAAAAAAGTTAACTAATTCTTAAAGCCCAAATTCTTTGTTTAGTAATAAAAAAATATTAACTCGAGTAATGATATCAAAAAAACGACATAAGCCCTTTTATAAACAATTTTTGCGATTAAGACGAAACATCCAAAATCGTCCTAAACTGCTTAAGTTTAAAAAACAAAAATGGATTAGGTTTCAACAGTATTCAAAAACCCAATTAAAATTTTTCAAGCGATTCAAGATTAAGGATCAATTCCAACTTTCTGTCTCAAAGTTCGCGAGTCGGGGAAACTCCTTTCAAAAAAAATTTAAAAACAATTTGTATGACCGAAAGGCTTTTAGCTTGTTTTACGGAAAATTGAAGAAAAAATATTTAAAAACCCATATTTCTCAGTTTATTAATACACGCTCGATAGGAAATTTTGTAGATTTTCGTCAACGAACTTTAAAGTTTTTTGAAAGTAGATTGGACACTGTTCTTTACCGTGCTAATTTTAGTTTAAGCATTAAAGGAGCATCTCAGCTTATTCTGCATGGACACGTTTTAGTGAATGGCAGTCGGGTACGGGCAAAATCCTATATACTGAAAACAAACGACTTAGTTGAGATTGATCACTCATTAAAGTCCCGAAATCTTGTGAAAAACAATTTAGATCGTTCCAATTTTTGGCCAATTCCACCAAAACACCTTTTAGTTAACTATAATACACTTCAATTACTGTTTATTTATACAGACACATCTAATTTAATGCCTGCTTTCAATCATTATTTAAATATAGATTCTGTTATTACCAATATTAAAAAGTATTAAGTTTGTAAAACATCTTCAGTAGCTCAGCGGTAGAGCGAGTGGCTGTTAACCACCAGGACGTTGGTTCAAGTCCAACCTAAAGAGACCTTTATACTGTAACCTATACCACAATTTGATTTTTCTACGCTATCTGTAGTTTTATTTAGTTCATTAGTGAGTGCAGCTGTGTATTATGCTTTTATCGCATTACGGTTGTTACCAGATGTTATTACTGTTTTAAAGTTTAGAACAAAAAAACTTTTCAAGGAAAATTCATTAAACTTAAACCTAGTATTTCTACCAAATCTTTTCAGTTACGATATTGTAGTTAAAAGAAAAAATTAGTGTACAACTTTTTAAGAAATATATTATGGGGGTATAACTCAATTGGTAGAGTGTATGCTTTGCAAGCATAAAGTTATCAGTTCGATCCTGATTATCTCCAAGCTCGTTTGGTGGAATTGGTAGACACGTCAGACTTAAAATCTGATTCTATTTTCAGAGTATCGGTTCAATTCCGGTAACGAGTATACCTTTTCGTTTAACATTAATCTTGTTTACTTATTTAGTACTTTTAGGTGTGTGGATTACAAAGCCAAAATGATGGAATTGGCAGACATGCTAGGTTTAGGTTCTAGTTCTTTTAAAGAGTAGGGGTTCAAGTCCCCTTTTTGGTAGTAAATATGGTTACAATCAATCAACTTTGTAAAAAACAAAAAAGTCGAAAAAAGAAAAGAAAATTGAATAAAGTTCCTGCGCTTGACAGGTGTCCGCAAAAAAAAGGTATCTGTACAAAATTAGTCTTACGAACTCCTAAAAAACCCAATTCTGCACTTAGAAAAATTGTAAAACTGCGATTAAGTAACAATAAAATGGTTTACGCTTATATTCCAGGAGAGGGGCATAACTTGCAGGCGTACTCTACTGTAATTATGAGAGGTGGCCGTGTAAAAGATTTACCTGGCATAAAATACCATCTGGTTAGAGGAAAATTAGATTTTGCAGGTTTAGCATCTCGAAAGAACTCCCGATCCAAATATGGAACAAAAAAAGTTAAGAAATACGTATGATTAAACTATTGAAAAATGCAAAAATGTTTACTTTAGAAACAAAAATTGTTAATACTTTAATGTTAAGTGGTAAAAAAAGTACAGGAGAAAAAATCTTGCTAAAATTTTCAAAAAAGTTGCAAAAGCTAAATAACAAGCATTTTAAAAAGCTTGTACAAATTGCTATTATTAACTCAACTTCAACGTTTAAGTTAAATGAACAAATTGTGAAAAAAGGAAAAAGGAAAGCGGTACGCCACATTCCCTCATTTATTACAACGGACTCGCTGCGAATTATGATTTCTTTAAAGTTGATTAAGCGTTCGGCAACTAAAACCAAGAATTCTAATCAGTTTTATGAGAGTTTAGCTAATGAAATTATTATGGCTTCTAGTCTAAAAGGACAGTCGGTAGAGAAAAAGACTGAGTTACAAAAACAAATTTTAGGGAATAAAAGATACCTGGCCAATTTTCGATGGTAAGCTTCTCTATAATAGTATTTTCTTAGGAAAGTTTACGTTTAATAGGACTTGAACCTATAACCTTTGGGACCGAAATCCAACGCTCTATCCAATTGAGCTACAAACGCGATATTTATTAACTAACATGATTCAACAAGAAACAATCTTAAAAGTAGCGGATAACTCTGGAGCTAAAACTGTTAAATGCATAAAAGTGTTAGGAGGCTTCAAAAAAAGATATGCCAATTTAGGGGATATTATTGTAATTTCAGTTCAACAACTACGAAACAAATCTAAGAGTACTTCAAAAGTTCTTAAAGGAGGAGTTTTTAGAGCTTTAATAGTTCGGACCAAAAAACGTTATAAAACTCGTGACGGTTCTGTTTTTTTGTTAGAAGAAAATGCAGTCGCTTTGATAAACAAGCAAGGGAATCCCGTAGGTACACGAATCCTTGGGCCCATACCTAAAGTTTTAAAGAAAAAAAAATTTATGAAATTTATTAGCCTCTCTGTAGGTTTAATTTAACCTTTTTTAAGTTATGAACATTTTAGAATATTATTATAAAAAAATAGTACGACGTGATCTCATAAATAAATTCACTTATACACATATTGAGGAAGTTCCTCAATTAAAAAAAATTATTTTAAACTTTGGTTGTAAAAATTCAGATGTAAAAAGCATTGCCTCGGCACTTCTTTCACTGGAATTAATCACAACAAAAAAAGGTTCGTTAGTTAAATCTAAGCGAGCAAACGTCTTGTTAAAAATTAGAAAAGGTAATCCGGTTGGGTGCACTGTGGTTCTGAAGAATAATGCAATGTATGATTTCCTTTTTAAGCTTCTGACAGAAGTCTTTCCAAATCTAAGGTCTTTTTCAGGTCTCAGCGTGTCAAAAAAACTAGGAAAAACTAGTTTTGCATTCACATTAAAAGATCTTATAAATTTTAAAGAACTAGAGAAACAATTCTATTTATTTATTAATCTGCCTCCGTTAAATGTGACGCTGGTTACAAATGCGAAAACTACTAAAGAACTCTTGTATTTATTACAATCTTTTAAGCTAATCTAGTATAAAAGTTTTCAAGCAATTGTAACTCAATTGGTAGAGTGTAACCTTGCCAAGGTTAAAGCTAAGGGTTCAAATCCCTTCAATTGCTTTAGAAGTTCTAAATCTAAAGTTTAAAACTTTGTTCATTCAAGGATAGATGGCTGAGCGGTTGAAGGCGGCAGTTTTGAAAACTGCTGTATTTAATAGATATCGTGGGTTCGAATCCCACTCTGTCCTAATTAATATTTGATAAATTAAAAAGAAAAAAAGTTGGCTAAATAATATAATTGGTAATGTGCGAGATTGCAAATCTTAAAATACTGGTTCAAATCCGGTTTTAGCCTTATAAAAAACTGAAAAATGATATTTACAATAATTATAGCTCTTTTAAAAATTCTTAGTATTACTATCCCAATGTTGCTTGCGGTCGCTTACTTTACAGTAGCTGAGCGAAAAATTATGGGAGCAATTCAGAGAAGGCGTGGTCCAAATGTTATCGGATTTATTGGTTTATTACAAGCATTGGCAGACGGTTTAAAGTTATTCGTTAAAGAAACTACTTTACCAAGTAACTCTAATCTTGCGATCTTCGTCTTAGCCCCAATACTTTCTTTTTTACTCAGTGTAATTGGTTGGGCGGTTATACCTTTTTCTCACCAGATTGTTTTTGCGGATATTAATTTAGGTATTTTATACCTTTTCGCAGTTTCATCTATGAATGTTTATGGAATTGTATTGGCTGGTTGGGCAAGTAACTCTAAATACGCATTTTTAGGTGCATTACGATCAGCAGCTCAAATGATTTCGTATGAAATTTCTATTGGTTTTATCATACTAAGTATCGCAGTGTGTGTAGGATCACTAAATCTTAGTAAAATTGTTTTAGCCCAGCAAGAAGTTTGGTTAATAGTACCGCTATTTCCTTTATTTGTTATGTTTTATATTTCTATGTTAGCAGAAACCAATCGGCAGCCTTTTGACCTACCTGAGGCAGAATCCGAATTAGTTTCGGGGTATAATGTAGAATATTCAGCAATGACTTTTGCGTTATTTTTCCTGGCAGAGTACTCAAACATGTTGTTAATGAGCTCACTCTCTGCAATTTTGTTTCTGGGAGGTTGGCTTCCGCCGTTTAACATTTTTCCTTTATATTTTATTCCTGGAAGTTTTTGGTTTTCTATAAAAGTTTGCGTTGGTGCTATATTTTTTATACTTACACGAGCAACTCTTCCGCGATACAGATACGACCAACTGATGTATTTAGGTTGGAAGTGTTTTTTACCATTCGCAATTGGTTACTTAATGTTCACTATAGGTATATTGATTAGTTTCAATTGGTTACCATGCTAGTCTCTATTTCCTTCAGTAAAATTGCACATTCGTAAATTATTATTAAAATTCCACTGATAAAGATTTGACTAAATACATCAGGTGGTGTTACAACCGTTGAAAAAATCACAAATATTAAGTAAAAAAATTTTCTAAATGTTTTTGTCTTTTTTAGCTTGTCATTTATACTGTTTAGTGTAATCAGTAGTAAAATTAAAAATTGACAATTTATTAAAGACACATAGTATAAGTCTATAAAATATTGAATATATTCGTTTAGTTTTGCTTCAAAAAAGAAAGAAACAAACTGCCCGTCAGTAGAGTTTTCTTGAAAACTTAGAAAAAATTTCCATGTTAGTGGAACGACGAAATTAAATAGCAAAAATAAAGTGGCTAACCATGTTAATAAAAAGAATTGGAACAAAGATCGTATCTTTATAAGTTCTGATTGATATAACCCTAAAGACAAAAACATTAAGACTTGATATATTAATATAATTACTGTCATCTGATTGGAAATAAACAGTATAAGTTGCATATAAACATAAAAAACTTCAGTAACATTTGTAAAAATAAAGTACGGTTTTTCATTGGAGCTCAAGAACAAGCTACTAGAGTTAACTAATGCAAATAATATTGTTTCTTTATAATAATAACTGGTGCTAAGACAGAATATCCAAGCAAAAAAAGTTAGTATAAACCTATTTTTAATCTCCGTGTAATACTTTTGATAATTAAGAGTCATTTTGTTTTTTATGGTTTAATTAATGTAAAAGGTAAATAGCTCAGTTGGTAGAGCAGCGGTTTCCAAAACCGAAGGGCATGGGTTCAAGTCCCTTTTTTCCTGTTTTTTTCTTGAAAAAAATTCCCCGCTTGCTTAACTAAGAGTATTAATTTTTTCTTAGCAGTTTGGAAATCTCCAAATAGCAGAAAAAGAAGCAAGAGTAAAACTATAATTTGTCCTATACTTATTCTCATATAAAAATGTTTTTAAATTATTAGGCTTATAGTTCAATTGGTAGAACGTGCTGCTCATAACGGCTTTGTCGTAGGTTCAAATCCTGCTAGGCCTAGTTAAAAGATCTCAATTATTACTATCATGGATTTCAATTTTAAAACTTATCAAATTGTAAAATTAAAGAAATACTTTAAAGATAACGGTCTATTCTTTCTATTTCATTCAACTAAATCAAATTTAACTAAATGGACCCTCACAGAACAAAACTTAAAAAAACTAAAGTTAAGCTATTACAAACCGTTAAATAAAACAACTGTAAAAACCCTTAAAAGCTCTATATATAAAAATTTTAGTGCAAATATTTCAGGTTTCATTTTATTTGTTAATTCTTGTTATAAAACAACTTCTTTAAGTTTGCCTTCTATAGTTAAAGGCTTGAAGCCATCTTTTACCTTGGTTTCGTTGAGATTGAATGATAAAGTTTATTCAACTACACAATTAAAAGGGTTAAATGACCTGTCATATAACAAAAGTGTTTTTGCTCTATATAAAGTGCTAGATAGGCAATTAAAAATGAGTTATCTTCTTACGACAAATAAAAAAAATATCTCGAAATAATGTGATTTGAACACATGGCCTCCTGTTCCCAAAACAGGCGCGCTACCAACTGCGCTATATTTCGATATTCTTCTTAAAGTTAGGAGAAAGTAGGATTCGAACCTACGATGAGAAAACTCAATAGATTTACAATCTACCGCTTTAAACCGCTCAGCCATTTCTCCATAAGATTAAAGTTATTACCTTACTTAAATTTTTTTGTATATTTTTTACGTCGCACTTTCTTCTTTCGACAACCGTTATAGGGTGCCTGGTTGAAACTCTTCATCACGCGTATGTACAAACTTTTCCTCAGTTTGCTAACAATAAGGTTTTTATAAGAATTTACGCTATTTAGATGTAAAGCTACGGGTTTGTTTGTTAAGAAAGGTGCTTTTTTTAATAGAAGAGAGATTAGTTTTGCAACGGCAATACGTCTTTGACGCTTTTGTTTACCGCTAAGGCCTACTGACCCCGCTGAATAGAATAATCTCAAGTTACCTTTTGCATCAGAAATATGAATAGTTGTATTAGCCTTTAAGAATGAAATGCTAATTATGTACATCAGCATTAAGTCTTGACTGCTGTTTAATTTCATTTGATCTTTCTGAGCACTTATACCTCTTGAGTTGGTTTCTTTTACTTTTTTTAATGAATCAATCTGAATCCTTAAGTTTTGTGCGTAAAGCTTTTCTTCATTTAATAAAGAAACTTTTAGTTTTAGTTTGTTAGATATTGTAGTAAACAAAGTGTGCGATAAGTTCATAGAATAAAAACGTATTTATTTTTTAACAAAGTGATATTACAGAAAGTGAACCCAACAACTTCTTCAAGAAGACAGTTAATAAAATTAAATCAAAAAAGTCTAAACTTAAGTAAAACTCCCCTATTAAAGCAAAAGCTTAAAGGAAAAAAACCCCCAACAGGTCGAAATCATTCGGGACGAATAACAGTGTTCCATAAGGGTGGTGGTGTAAAACGGAAATATCGAGAGATAAACTTTTCTCGGACTTTCAACTCTACTGGAATTGTTTGTAGTCTAGAACACGATCCTTATAGAAGTGCTTTTATCGCAGCAATCTTTGACTTTATAAATTTTGACTTTTTTTACATACTAGCTCCAAAAAACCTTCAAGTTGGGGATATTGTCAGGTCCGGCCTAGAGATTGAACCAAGCTTAGGCAGTTCATTACCAATCTCAGGTATTCCTATAGGAACGCCTATTTACAATATTGCACCTAAAGTTTTTGAAAAGGGTAAAATTTCAAGAGCTGCGGGTACATTTTCAATCATAAAAGAAAAAACAGATAAATATGCGTTGATTGAACTCAGCTCTGGAGAACAGCGTTATATTTCGTCAAAGTGTTTTGCTTCAGTCGGTGAAGTTTCTAAAAAATTACATTTCCTTACTAGGTTAGGAAAAGCCGGTCAATCGCGCTGGTTAAACAAGCGTCCTACGGTAAGAGGTGTTGCTATGAACCCCATTGATCACCCTCATGGAGGAGGTGAAGGAAAAAAATCGGGTAGCTCCCGAACTCCTTGGGGTCGACCAAATTCTAGAGGTAAAACAAGTCGTTCGCGGAATAGTTTAGTCTTAAAAAGAAAAAATAAATTATGAAAAGATCAAAGTGGAAAGGTCCATTAATTAAACCAAAAGACTTAAAAAAAAAGTTACTTGTCTTACCAAGAAACTACACAGTTATATCTCGAGTGGTAGGGCTCGTTTGTGACGTACACTCAGGAAAAAAATTTGTAAAACTTAGTTTAGTTGAAGAGATGATTGGTCACAAAGTAGGTGAGTTCGTTCCTACTCGTGAGCGATTTGAATTTAAAAAGAAAAAAAAGAAAAAATAATTCTTTAGATGGGACAAAAAGTAAATTCAAATATTTTCCGGCTTGGCATAAATAAAAAATGGAGAACTGAGTTTTTTGAAAAAAAAAGACATGAATTGCCGTTATACACTTTCAAAGGTTTAGAAATAAAAAGCTATATTGAACGATTTTTAGAAACTCAAGGAATTATTTTGCATGACTATAAACAACATTATAGTAATTCTACTTTAAATCTTTATATTTCATATTTTGTCTTGCCTGAGTTTGTTAGCAGCAAGAAAAACAAAGCGGCAAAGATAACATTAATTAATGATGCTGGGGATAGTAAGGTAGTTCATCAAAGCAGTTCAATTACTGTGCAACAAGTATTGCAAGGTTCTTATACAACTTTGTTTAATACTCAAACTTCTACAAGTTATTACAGCATCAAAAAGTATTTAAATGTTGATTTATTAAATGTGAGACCAATGTTGCAATCTTCGGCACGTAGTGAAACGGCGGCAGATATAAATGCTCCAATAGAGTTAAAGATTGAGGGTATCTTAAATAATTTGTTTAAAGTTTTAAGCCTATTTACAAGCAATAAATTTAATATTGTAGTTAACTTCTGTTGTCTTAATAAAAACTTGAATTTCTTTAAGAGGACTCAAAAGAAAAATTTTATACTGCTTCAAAAATTTAAAGGGACACCTTTTTTGAAAGAAGGTATTGAGTTATTATTTTATACTATGCACACAAGTAACTCCGCCAGTTTACTAGCCAAATTTATAGCAATTCAGGTTAGAAAAGTAAAACGACATAAGTTTTTCTTGGCTTTTTTAAAACAGACATTAACGGTTTTAACTAGTTCTAACTTTTCGAAAGTGAGAGGAATTAAAATTATAATAAAAGGTCGATTGAATGGTGTGCCTCGTGCAAGCCATAAAATCATTACCGTTGGCGATGTACCTGTTCAAAGTATTAATGCAGTCATTGATCATGCCCAAAGTACCGCGCACAATGCAAATGGAAGTTACGGGATCAAAGTTTGGATTGTCGAGAATGACTAGCTATGTTTACAGTATTATGACTATAAATTAATTAAAAATGTTTTTACAACCAAAAAAAACGAAGTATAAAAAGACTAGAAAAGGACGACTAAAAAAACTAGAATTCAAAGCAAACACTATAAGATTTGGTGAACTTGGTTTAAAAGCACAGGTCTCTGGGATAATTACTGCCCGACAAATAGAATCTGCACGGAGAGCCATCGCTAGAAAAATTAAGCGAAAAGGAAAAATTTGGATCTGCATATTTCCAGACTTACCAATCACAGCAAAAGCCACTGAATCGCGTATGGGTAAGGGTAAAGGAGCAGTCTCGTATTGGGCGTCTAGAGTACGAGGGGGTACTACATTATTTGAAGTATGTGGTATTCCTACGCATATTGCAATTGAAGCTTTACGATCCGGTAGTAAAAAATTACCGATTAAAACTAAAATATTTGACTAAAACTTAATTAAAAACGTAGTTGGGACTCTTTATTAAATATCCATTTAAGGCTGCTTTGAGTCGTTCGAAATAACATAAGTTATAATTTTAATGACTTATGTTATTACAAGCAGCTAAATTTATTGGTGCTGGATTATCCACAATGGGATTAGCAGGAGCTGGGGTAGGTATTGGTATGGTATTCGCATCACTAGTACTAGGTATTTCAAGAAACCCTTCTATGAAAGACGAAATGTTCAGAATGGCTATTTTAGGTTTCGCACTTACTGAAGCTATTGCATTATTCGCGTTAATGATTGTTTTCTTAATCCTGTTCGCAGTATAATAGCAAAACAATTACATGAGTATATAGCTCAGTTGGTAGAGCATTGGACTTTTAATCCACAGGTCCTGGGTTCAAACCCCAGTGTACTCAAACGTAATTAATGGTTGGAATCGAATTAAATTTTTATTTGTTAAGTACCGCGATAGCGCTATTTCATATTGGTATTTTAGGTTTAGTACTCAATCGTGGAAATATCCTAAAAACAATAATGTCTTTAGAAATTTTACTGTTATCAGTTAATCTTACTTTTATAACTTTCTCTTTATATCTAGACGATATCGTTGGAAATCTATTTGTTTTATTTATTTTGGTTCTTTCTGCTACGGAGTCTTCTGTAGGCTTATCTATTTTAGCCGTGTTTTATGAACAAAGAGACGATATAACTTTAGATCCTATTAAAATAAATAATCAAAATTTAAAAACATAAAACGAAAAAGATGGGACTTGAACCCACAGTCTCCGACGTGACAGGTCGGCGCTTTAACCAGTTAAGCTACATTTCCTTTTTTAAAAACGTTATAATTTATTAAAATGTCGAAAACTAATTTAACAAATTTAAATAAAACATCATTACTTGCGTATTTATTAAACTTAGGTATTTCAGTACCTCATTATTGTTACCATAATAATTTATCTATAGCAGGGAATTGCCGAATGTGTATTGTAGAGATGGGCAACTTGAACAAACCGGTAGTAGCTTGCGCTGTTAGTGCAGGAACTAGTCTATTTAGTCACCAAATTTATCATAATAGTGGGTTGGTAAAGAAGGCCAGAGAAAATGTGATGGAGTTTTTATTATTAAATCACCCACTTGACTGTCCAATTTGCGACCAAGGGGGTGAGTGTGATTTGCAAGATCAATCATTATTTTTTGGCTTCACAAAACGCCGATTTTACAAGTTCAAAAGAGTCGTTTCTGACAAAAACTTAGGCCCAGTTGTTAGAACTGTTATGACAAGATGTATTCATTGTACTCGATGCGTTAGATTCAGTGCCGAAATTGCCGGTGTGGAAGAGTTGGGTGTATTCGGCCGCGGTAACCAAAGTGAAATTGGTACATATGTAAATAAAGTTTTATTATCTGAATTGTCCGGTAATGTTATAGATTTATGTCCCGTAGGTTCTTTAACTTCTAAAAAAAATTATGTTTAAATTTTGAGTCAGATGAATATTGCTCTAATTTGGATAGGTTTTGTTTTATTAATGAGCTTTTTAGAAGGGTTAGATCAAGCACACTTTTTGCTGTTTAGTTGCTCTATGTTCTACTTACTTTACCTTTGCAATAAAATCAGACCAACTGATTTATCTTTTAAATTAGCTCTTTTGTTATCTAATTTTTCTACCATAATTTTATGGTACGTGGCATTTGTTTATAATGACTTTCTGTGCATTACTCCAATATCTTATGAAATATTCATGAGTTTATTTTTCGTATATTTTTATACGGTCTTTGTATGCCTTTATAAAAACCCTTGAAGTAATTACTTCAAGTCACAATAAAGCATTCATAACTAATCGTGGACTATTTTATGTAAGTGGTTGGTGTGCAATTTATTTAAAATTTAGAAGGTTACCAACTTGATTTTCTCATACCACTAATATGGCCTAGTTTAACCAATCTTAAAAAAACGGTTCGAGAAAGATTTGTGAACTTATGGAAAGTTTTTTTGTTTATTGTTTTTATACAACGATTCGACAAAACCGTCTTAGAACCTTTTTTAGAGCTAGCTAGCTCATACAAAGCATTCCAACGAGCAGTTTTGATAAAATTTGAGTTTGTTGAGATTTGTTTTAATACAAAATGTTTTAACTCCAACTCTTTAGTGAGTTGTCTGTTTTCTCTATCTTTTGCAAATAATTTTTTCATTTGTTTTTATGTTTAACTTAGTTCTAATGTTTCCCAAGGAGAAGTGAATTTAAATGTTCGATATTCTTGACTTAACTCCACGCGGTCATTAACAACCCGCTTTCGTGTGTAGTCATAACTAGCCTCAACGAATCCACTTAATGGGAAGTCTTTTCTTAAAGGGTATCCTTCGAACCCGTAATCAGTTAATAATCTTGTTAAATTGCTATGGTTATTAAAAAAGATTCCATACATATCCCATGTCTCAGATTCATACCATCCTGCAGCTGCAAAAATATACTCACAAGATTCTACGGGAGTAAGCTCATCGGTTAGAACTTTGACTCGCAATCTAACATTGTATCTAACGCTTAGAAGCTCATAAACAACTTTAAACCTGTATGTATTCGAAGGATAATCCACTCCTGAAATACATGTTAAAATTTTAAACTGGTACTTTATATGGTTTTTCAAAAAAATTAAAACAGATATTAGATGCTCTCGTTTAACAACTAAACTAATTTCTTTCTGATGCATTTGAATTTTTAAAACAGGCAAAACTTTAGTAATGGTTTTTAGATTTTCAGCAATAAATAAATTATTCATTTCAAAATAAGCCAGTAAATCTCTGCGGATATTAAGAACTCACCGCTATTGTGATTATCAGACCAGCATCTTAAAATCGCTTATTTTTCTTTGCAGATTTTGCATTGGTATGAGTCCTTTGCCCCCGAACAGGTAAGCCTCGAACTCTTCTTAAACCTCTATAAGATTTTATATTAACAAGTTTCTTTAAACTTATAGATTTCAACTTCTTAAGCTCGTTATTTAAAGAAAGATTTAATGTATCAATAAGTTGTAATATTTCTGCAATTTGTTCTTGATTTAAATTTTTTACTTTTAAGTTTAAAGAGAAGCCCAGTTTTTTGCAAATAAGAAAAGCTGTACCTTCGCCAATCCCATACACTCTTGCTAGAGCAAAGAAGACTGGTTTTTGGTCAGGTAAATTCGTTTCTAACAGATAAAGCATTTAAAATTTAAAAGTACATGTTTTCGACAAGATTGTTTACGCTCATATGAATTGCGTTTAAACAAACGTCAGGAGCCAAGCCTAAAATTAAAGTATAGCAAATTAAAGGCACGAAAATAAAAAACTCACGTTTATTTAAGTCTAATGTTTGGTTAATATATTGACTTTTAAAGTTACCGTAAGCAATTCTATTAAATAACCAAAGGGCGTAACATCCGCCAAGAACCATACCCGTTGCCCCGAAAAAAGTTATACTAGTGTTTACCTTGAAAGACCCTGCAAATATTAAGAACTCACCTATGAATCCACTTGTTCCTGGAAACCCGATATTTGCCATAGTGAAAAATAGGAAAACTGAAATATAAAGTGGCATAGTGTGAACTAACCCTCCGTAATATTTTACCAATCGAGTTCTATAGCGTTCATAAACAACGCCAATAATGACGAACAAAGCACTAGCAACAAACCCGTGACTTAAACTCTGTAGAATAGCTCCTTCAATACCAACGTTGTTAAAACTAAAAATTCCAAGCATAACAACGTTCATATGAGCCACTGAAGTGTAAGCAATAATTCGTTTAAAATCAGTTTGTCTAATTGCCGTTAAAGACGCATAAACAATACCTAACAAAGAAACCGTGTAAACGAAGGGGGTAAAATAGAATGAAGCCTGGGGAAACAACGGTAGAGAAAATCTAATAAACCCATAAGTTCCCAACTTTAATAACACTCCAGCTAAGATAACTGACCCTGCAGTTGGGGCTTCAACGTGAGCTTCAGGCAACCACAAGTGCACAGGCATCATAGGTACTTTTGCTGCAAATGCTAAGAAGAAAGTAAACCACAAGATCTTTTGCTCAAAATCAGAGAAGACGAAAGTTAAAAGGATTTCGTAATCAGTAGTCCCAACTTGATTATATATATATAGAATCGATAATAGCATTACAACAGATCCTAAAAGAGTGTACAAAAAAAAATAGTAAGAAGCTAACATCTTCCGCTCTCGAGATCCCCAAATACCTACAACTAGGAACATTGGAATTAAAATACTCTCAAAAAAGATGTAGAACATTAATAAATCCAACACACAAAAAACTCCGATTAAAAAGAATTCTATAATCAAGAACGAGATTAAATAACCTTTAAGGTTTAAATTAATAGTGTTCCAACTAATCAAAATACATAACGGAATTAACAGAGTAGTTAACAGCAAAAAAAATAAGGAAATTCCATCTACTCCTAGATTAATATTCAGATTCAGAACTGGAATCCAAAAGAGGGTAGTTACAAATTGAAATGTTCCTACAGACTTTTTAAAAGCACCCCAAATAAACAAAAACGATAAAAATGGTAAAGTCGAGAAATTTAAAGCTATAATTTTCATCAGTTTTTGTTGCTCCGAATTGATAAATAACAATAATAAGATTCCTATTAACGGAATTAACGATGTATAAAACAAGATATTTTGATAATAAAACAAAGGTGTTGAGTTCATATTAGCAACTGCTAGTCGGGAATCTAACCCTACACAACTATGTTACAATGTGCAAGAATAAAATTGGGGTAAAAGGATTCGAACCTTTGAATGATCGTACCAAAAACGATTGCCTTGCCACTTGGCTATACTCCAAAATATTAATACTTATATTCTTACTTTAAATACTTTTTTTTATAAAACGACGAGTATTTAGACTCTATGCTTTTTTTATGTTTTTTTTGGTTTAAAATAAAGTTTTTATCATCTTGTTTTTGGAAGCTAACTAGTTTGTTTGTTAGAGATGCTTCAATATTAGACGAAAACTGCACGCTTCCATCTGAAAAAATAATAACTGTCTTGAAAATTTTCATTTTAACTTTATCTGTCTACTTCACCAAACACAATATCTTGAGTTCCAATAATAGTAACAACATCTGCAATCATATGACCCCTTGACATCATATCTAAACCTTGTAAATGTGCAAATCCAGGCGCTTTTATTTTACATCGATAAGGTTTGTTCGAATTGTTAGAAATCAAGTAAACGCCAAATTCACCTTTCGGGGCCTCAGTACCAGTATAAGTCTCATTAGCAGGTATGTTTATTCCGCTGGTGTAAAACTTGAAATGATGAATTAACGCCTCCATTGACTGTTTAATATCAAATCTTGACGGAGGTGTAATTTTATTATCATCAGTTTTAATAGGGCCGAATGGTATATTATCTAAACATTGTTCAATGATTTTAATAGATTGCTTCATCTCAAAAATTCTAATTAAATATCTATCGTAACAGTCTCCATTAGCACCCGCTAAGATATCAAAATCTAACTCCGAGTAAACTTCGTAAGGTTGGCTTTTACGCAGGTCCCATTCTAACCCAGACCCTCTAAGCATAACACCGCTGAATCCCCAGTTTTGTGCTTGATCCAAAGTTACTACACCAATGTCAACCAAACGTTGCTTCCAAATCCGATTTTCTGTTAACATTTCTTCTATTTCAAGAAGTCGTAATTTAAACTGCTCCTTAAATAAATAAATATCTGTTAACAGGCCTTTAGGTAAATCAGTATGTACACCCCCAGGTCGGAAATAAGCTGCATGCATACGTGCCCCAGATACTCGCTCGTAAAATTCCATAAGCTTTTCTCGTTCTTCAAAGCCCCACAACATAGGAGTCATAGCACCTACATCCATAGCATGGCATCCAACAGCTAGCAAATGGTTCAAAATTCTAGTAATTTCTGCAAACAAGACTCGAATATACTGAGCTCTTCTAGGTATACTACAATTTAATAATTTTTCAATAGCTAAACAGTAAGTATGCTCTTGTGACATCATAGAAACATAATCTAATCGGTCAAAATAGGGTAAAGCTTGTAAATAATTTTTATATTCGATTAATTTTTCAGTACCTCGGTGAAGAAGACCAATATGCGGTTCAGCTCGTTCAACAACTTCGCCTGTTAATTCTAGAACTAGTCTCAATACTCCATGTGCTGCAGGGTGCTGAGGTCCAAAATTTACAGTAAAATTTTTAATTTCTTTTACTAATTCTTTTTTTAAAACCATGACAATATATTTTTAAGCCTAAGTAGATTTGAACTACTGACTTTACGCTTATCAGGCGTACACTCTAACCAACTGAGTTATAGGCTTTTGTATTAGTATTCTAAAAAATACTTTTAAAACAGCTTCGATACTACAAAATAGTGGTACTGAATAGATGGCACAACTAAAATCGCAATGGGCATGAAACCGTGGTTTACCCCGCAGATTTCACTACATTGACCAAAAAACATACCAATTCGTTTTAAGAATATATTTACCTGATTCAATCGACCAGGGCATGCGTCAACTTTTACACCAAACGAAGGAATAGTCCAGCTATGTAACACATCTACAGAAGTAACTAATAGTCTTAAGTGAGTATTAGAAGGTAGTAAAACTCGCTTATTTGTCTCTAATAGCCTGAAAAACCCTAAATAGTTTTTTTGAGTAATACTTTCCTCTGCTAATAAATAACAAGTATACTTTAAAGTTTTATCCGAATCCATACAAGTAGCCATAGTATCAAAGTCTGAAATTTCATAACTCCAGAACCACTGATGACCAATAATTTTAACTGAAATCTCAGGAGTTGAGATCTCATCCATAGAATAAAGTAAAGTGAACGATGGTGAAGCTAGGTTTAGTAAAGTTAGGGCTGGTAATGAAGTCCAAACAATCTCTAATGCATTTGAGTGGAAAAAGCTTTGACTTTTCCGTGAATTAAACTCATCAAAGTTAGAAATTGTTGCAAATAATAGCCAACCTACTAATATTACAATAACTGTAATAACAAATAATAAATGCTTATTAAATTCTAGTAACCCTTCCATAGTAGTGGTAGACGGGTCTTGTAAACGAAGTTGTGCGAACTCAGGAGCATCGCAAAAAAAAAAGATTCTTTCTGTACTCATTTATATGAAATAATATTATTTCTAAAAGAAAACTATTTAGATTTAGTCATGAAAATTGTAGTAACAACTACTAAAATTAAACCCCGATAGTCTAAAGTGTAATCAAATATAACCCAAAGTTCTCGTAAGCATAATATCAATGCAATTGTTGTTAAAGTCATAAGAGTATAGTGATAAAGTGATCCTGTCTGAGCTTTATGTAATTGATGTGCCACTTTTAAAGCAACAGAAGACAGACCGGTGGGACCGACTATTTCAAAAATACCTCTATCAATATTTTTATAGCTCATAGAGTAACCAAATTTAAAAAAAAATTGACCAAAACACTCGTTATAGATTTTATCAAAAAACCATTTTTTATTTAAAAAAGTGTAGATTTTTCTTCCAAAAACTGAACTCTTCAAAGAAAATAAAATGTAACTTTGAAAATTGTACAAAAAAAATGACAAACTAGCACCAAATAAACTTAATGTAACTGGTAGAATTTTATAAAAAAATTCTACGAATTCAGCGTCAAATACATGAAGAGTATTTGGATCGTTGTAAATCGCATTGCCAAAAAAGTCACTCCCTACACCAACAATCATATCTTTTGTATAAAATCCCACAAAAATACTTGGAATAGTTAAAAAACACAGTGCTATAAAAATATTACTGAATGTTTCTTTTGCAAAACCAATTACAGGTTTGTAACCATTTGGTTTAACTAAAAAAGTTAAGCAAACCAGCCGTGTCGAGTAAAAAGCTGTTAAGAAAGCACCAAAAGTACCTAAAAAATAACTGAAATGACTGGGCGAAGTAAATTTTCCATAAGATAGTTCTAGAATCATATCTTTTGAATAAAATCCTGCTAGGAAAGGAAACCCGATCAGCGCTAAAGAACCAATAGTCATTGCCGAATAGGTAAAAGGCACCAAGTTCTTTAAGCCTCCCATTTTTCGCATATCTTGTTCATCATTTACTGCGTGAATAACTGCACCGGCTCCTAAGAATAAAAGTGCCTTAAAGAACGCGTGGTTAGCAAGATGGAATACTCCAACTGCATAATCAGACAGACCACATGAAAAAACCATATAACCTAACTGGCTACAAGTAGAATACGCAATCACTCGTTTTAAATCATTTTGCACTAATCCTACACTTGACGCGAAAAATGCTGTGCAAGCACCCAGAATAGTAATAAACTCTAAGATGCTAGGGGCATGCTCGTATATAAATGAAGTTCTTACGATTAGAAATACTCCTGCCGTTACCATAGTTGCAGCATGAATAAGTGCTGAAACTGGAGTAGGACCTTCCATAGCATCTGGCAACCAGGTGTGAAGGCCTAATTGAGCTGACTTACCTACCGCTCCTAAGAATAGGAATACACAGACCAAAGATAAAATGTTAAAGTCCATATTCAAGAAATTAATCGTCTCTGATTTGAAAAACGGAGCTAATACAGCTACAGTAGCGTAGTCTACCGACTTGAAATTTACAAACAAAATTAATATACCTACAATTAGACTAAAGTCACCAATTCTATTGATAATCATGGCTTTAATTGCCGCTTTGTTAGCCTGAACTCTAGTAAACCAAAAATTAATCAATAAATACGAACACAATCCAACACCTTCCCAACCTAAAAACATCTGAATAAAATTGTCGGCTGTTACTAATATTAGCATAAAAAAGGTAAAAAGTGATAAGTAAGACATGAATCTTGGTAAATGAGGATCATGACTCATGTATTCAATTGAATACAAGTGCACTAAAGACGACACAAAAGTAACTACAATACACATAACTACTGTTAGACTGTCAAATAAAAATCCCCAGTTAATAAGTAAGACCTCTGAGCTAACCCAAGTCGCCAAGCGAATATAAACAGGACTTCCCATTAATCCAACTTCATAGAATGCAAACAACGATAAAAAAAATGAAATTGCTAAGCAGCTCGTCGTAACGATAGCTGCGCCTTTTGGTCCTATTGCTCTACCGAATAATCCAGTTATACAAAAACCCGTAAGTGGTAAAAAAATCAGCGGAATATACATTTAAAAAAAAAGGTTCTATTAGCCTTTAATGATTATTCAACATCTTTTGGAACAAAAAACTCACACATCTTAAGGGATTTGAACCCCTGACCGTCAGCTTAGAAGGCTGCTGCTCTATCCAACTAAGCTAAAGATGCATAATTCGTCTAACAATTGAGAATGTCTCGTTGTTTACGCAATAGCAACTTTTCCAAACAGAGCTCACCATAACAATCAAACAATTGAACATATTTTTTTTGAAAAGCTAACGAAGAAAGGGTTTTAGATTTATTTAATCTCAAAACAACGTTATCTGGATCTGCCAATTTTAGAAAATTTTCATTTCGTTTATTTAGATTAAGCGATCCTTTTACTTCTAATTTTAAACCAGGAAAACTTAAGTTTTTAATTTTTTTTATTGTCAAAAAAAGTGTAAAAAGTTTTGGTGACTCAACTAAAAACTCTTTAGTGTAATATCTGAACTCAAATTGTTCTTGAGCAGTTTTATCTACATGGGGTGACTTCAAGATCGTAATAAATTTTCGTTTGTTTTGTTTTGAAAAATGTTTGAAGACCGTCGGAGAGATTTTTAATCTTTGTAAAAATCTAAGAAATTTTTCTAGTACAGAATTGTCTTTGGAAGAAACTTTGAAATGGAGAAACATTATTTTAAAAATACAGAAGAAGTGGGATTTGAACCCACGATACAGAAAACTCTATATAAAGATTTAGCAGATCTTCGCTTTAAACCACTCAGCCATTCCTCTTTTGAATCATATAAAAAATTGTAGATTAGACTAACAGAGTAGCCTTATAAAAAAGTAGGTAAACAACAGTTGGATCCATACATAAAATGATTAGCAACAACGCTAAAATAGAGATTAAAAGTGATTTATGAGTAGTTATAGGTACGTATAATTTACCAACTAAAGTGTTCTCAAAATACAAAATTTTAATTAATCTGATATAATAAAAAGTAGAAATTACACTAAATAGAATACTTAAAACCGCAACTAAGTAAGCCGAAGACTTAATTACTACTGAAAAAATTCCAAGCTTTGCTAAAAAACCCACCATAGGAGGGATACCGGCCATCGAAAATAAAGTTATCGCTAAAATAAACGCTAACATTGGATTTGACGCGTTTAATAGAGCCAAATCCCCCAGCTCTTTATTTGATTTATTGTAATAAGAGTTTCTTTTCTGTCGCAAAAAGATATAAACAGACCAAAACACTAGTCCAGATACCATATAAATGATCAAATAATAAAACATCATTTGCACTCCTTCTAGGTTTCCAGTACTAAATGATAGTAACAAATAACCCGTATGACTAATCGAGCTGTATGCAAGAAGTGTTTTTAACTTCCGCTGTTCCAATCCACCTAGTGAACCTACAAAAATACTTAACACTGCCAACGTAAAAAAATACATCTGGAAATTACAAGTAAAAATTTGATAAAAACTAACGTAGCACAATCGCATTAGCAAGATAAATAAAGCCATTTTAGGAACTACTGCAAAAAAAAAGGTAGTAGTGTTGGGCGAACCTTCATAAACGTCCAATGACCAATAATGAAAAGGCGCAATGGATAATTTAATAAATAGGCTTACACAGATTAAAAGAAAACCAATAGAAACTAAATTTGTATTTAGCATCGATAGACCGCTTACTTTGTCTAAGGCTCCGACATTCAAATAAGAGCCCAATAAATGTTTTAATAGTCCTAAATTTTCACTCAGTCCACTAGTATCTGAAAGCTGTAAATTAAACAACGGACTCTCCATTAACAACGGTTGAGGTCCTGATAAAACTAGAGCATCAACAGTCGATTGCAACAAGAACCACGAATCTTTAACAGAAATATTCACGTTAAACCAATCTACCGAAGTTGCAGATTCTCTAGCAAAAGAATATAGCCCCAGAGTGTTATCAAACTTATTGGCATTACACCAATCAATTAAACTATGTTCACTATTATTAAAAGCAGTAGAAACTAAAGTAGCATCAATATTGACAAAAGAGATACCAATCAAACCTAAAAGCGACTTATCATAAGCTAAATCGTAACTGCCAAGTGCAAGTTCGTTGGAAGAACAACTTATGGATGAGGTTGAAATACTTAAAGAGGGATCTGAAACAGACAGCAATGAAAAAAACATCTGTAGATCGTCAAAACTTAGACTTCCCATACATCCATATACAACTGCAGAACCGAATAGGAATAAAGCTGAGGACAAAGCTCCGATAATAAAATATTTTAACCCACTTTCAATAGAATAACTAGACTTTCTTTTGAAAGCAGACATGATATAAAAGGCAATGCTATGTAGCTCAATTGCTAAATATGCAGTAATTAAATCATTGGCAGAGCACAATAGTAACAGACCTAAAATTGAAATTGTAATTAAAACAACATATTCAAAATTGTTTTGAGTAAACTCATCTCGGAACGACACATTAACTACAATCAAAAATAATGCCGATGTTATACAGATGACAAGTTTTGAAGCGAAACTAAAATAATCATTAATAATGAAGTTATTGCTGGTAAACGAGCTCATAACTAACAAGTCTTCATTCAAGATAAGAGCAGCTGACAGAAGAATCAGTAAAGTACCAATGTAATAAACTTGCGTATTTAAAATAACAAATCCAGCTTTACGTTGATAAGCTGTGCTAATTGCATAAAAAGTAAATTGAAGAATAGAACAGCTTAAAAAAAGCTCTGCTGAAAGAGACATTTCTTTTAAGTGATATATTTGAAATAATTCTAAAGACATCATATTTGTTAAGTGAAGGAATCGAACCTTCTAAAAAATCTTTTCTTAACATTTCTTAGTTTAATTTATAATTTACTAATTTTGTCTCAATAACTCCAATCAGTGGAACTAAAAATAAGAAAAATGAAAAATAGTAAACAGAGGCAAGCTGACCTAACGCAATAAATGGGTCAGTAATCGGTGCTTGACCTACCCACATTAGAGTAATAAAATCAGCCACAAGTAACCAATAAAAGATCTTAAATAAAGGTCGGTAAGTAGTGTTTCTAATATAACCTGTATAAGTATACGGAATTAAAAGCATTACCAAAATCGCGCCTACCATTGCAACAATACCAGCAGCTTTGTGAGGAATAGATCTTAGAATTGCGTAAAATGGTAAAAAATACCATTCCGGCACTAAATGCTTCGGAGTTTCCATCGGATCCGCAGGTATACAATTATCAGGGTGATTTAATAAATTTGGGAAAAAGAATACAAAAACGCCAAAAAATAAAACAAAGCAAGTAAAAGCAAATAAATCTTTCGCAAAATAATAAGGGTAAAAAGGTACATCATCTACACCAGTATCACTACCGATTGGACTATTAGAACCATCTTTGTGTAGTAATGCTAAGTGAACTAAAGTTAATCCAGCAATAATAAATGGTAGTAAAAAGTGAACACTATAAAATCTTCTTAAAGTAGGAGCATTTACAGTAAAACCACCCCATAGCCACTCAACGATTGTTTGACCTCCGAATGGAATTGCTGTTACCATATTGGTGATAACTGTAGCTCCCCAAAAACTCATTTGACCCCATGGTAAAACATATCCAGTAAATGCAGTACCCATAATTAATAAGAATAAAACAACGCCGGAACACCATAGTAACTGTCGAGGTTTCATATAAGAACCATAGTAAAGACCTCGAAAGATATGAGAGTACACCACTATGAAGAACATAGACGCTCCGTTAGCGTGAACATATCTAATGAACCAACCGTTTGGAACATCTCGCATAATGTATTCTACACTTGCGAATGCTAAATCAATATTTGCTGTATAATGAGTCGATAAAAGAATACCTGAGATAATTTGAATTACTAAGCACATTCCCGCTAAAGAACCAAAGCTCCATGCGTACGTTAAACCGATAGGAGTTGGGTAATGAATTAAATGTGAATCAACAAAACCTAAAAGATAGTTTTTGTTCCACCGAAACTTATTCACAGATACGTTTCGCGCTCTTATTCGTGTTGCCAATGCAGTTTGTTTTACAATTTCGTTTATACCTAAATCATTTTTTTTTAAAAGGTTAGTAACCATAGGAGATTATTGGGTTTGATTTTACATTAGCGTACTCGCTGGGACATTGTAGGGTTCTAAATTACCCCACCAGTAAATGTTAATGAATAAAAATAACCAAACTACATCTACAAAGTGCCAATACCAAATTGCGGATTCAAATCCAAAATGGTGAGTATTTGTTGAGTGATTTAACACAATTCTAATAAATGATACTGCTAATGCAACAGTTCCTACGAAAACATGAAAACCATGAAAGCCTGTCGCCATATAAAAACAAGATCCATAGATTCCGTCACTAATATTAAACGGTGCTGAAACATACTCTAAACCTTGAAAATAGGTAAATAAAGCAGCTAATAATAAAGTGTAAATTAATGCAATAATAGTATGTCGCTTAGCGTTCAGAATAATTGCATGGTGAGCCCATGTTACGGTAGCACCAGAGCTCAATAAAATAAAAGTATTAGTTAGCGGAATCGTATAAGTATTCATAGTCAAAATTGCATGAGGAGGCCAAGATGAACCAATATTGTAAACAGGAGCTAGACTTGAATGAAAAAATGCCCAAAAAAACGCAAAAAAGAACATAACCTCAGAGATAATGAACAGAATCATACCTAATCTTAAACCCCTTTGCACTACAAAAGTGTGGTGTTCCTCATAAGTAGCTTCTCGAACTATATCTCGCCACCAAACAAACATAACAAAAAGTACAAGAATAAAACCATTAATGAATAAACCCCAACCACCAATCATTTTATGCATATAAAGCACGCCGCCCGTTGTAAACATGAACGCACCCCAAGATGCTAAAAGAGGCCAAGGGCTAGGATCTACTAAGTGAAACTGATGAGTTGTATTTAAATATTTAAAATCAAATTTATTCTTTAAAGTGCTCATAGCATTATATTGTTAAATTAACTCCATTCGATAGCACCAACGCACCAAGCGTAAATGAAACCGATACCCAATTCAATTAAGAATTCGATCATCGACCAGAACCCCAGAAGATTTAACTGAGAAATTGACATGCACCAAGGTGCTAAAAAAATGATCTCTATATCAAACAAGATAAATAAAATCGCAATAATGTAGAATCGAACGTTAAATTGATTTCGGGTATCCCCATAAGCTTCAAACCCACACTCATAAGTTGAAAGTTTTTCAGTTTCAGGACTTTGAGTAACTAAAAAATATGATAAACCCACAATTATAAAAGCTAAAAGCATTGCAAAACATATATATACAAGAATCCCCAAATATTCTTCTCGCGTCGAAGAACTATTTAATAGATTAAACTGCTCCGAATAGTTATTAAAGTTTAGAAAATTTTTCATAAAAAAATTGATATCCATATAAACTTTTATTAATTATTAAAAAAAGTTTGCAGTACTTGCTCTAGTTATTTTTGAGCAGTTTACTAAAACAGACGAATTATAACTAAACGAGTCTTTTCCACTCCCATTGAAGAAATCGTCTAACCAACCTTTTACTTTGGTATTAAATACCTTCGTCTTCGGAGACTTTATCACAGCATCAGCTGGCTGCAATAAAGGACGATTTTGCTTAGTTAGATAAAAACTTAAACTAGTTAAGGTCTGTACAGCATAAAACTGGAAATTAACATAATTTTTAAAGTTGAAAGAGTTTATCGAATCAAAGTTTATTAAAGTACTATCCTTTTTGTTATTAAAAAATAAAATAGACTTGGCATTCGCATAGAACTTTCGGGTGATCTGCCAATTAGTTTTAGCATTTTTTTTAAAATGTAGCAACTTTGTTGTTCTTTTAATCAAACCTTGAGTGTTAATATAGGTTTCATTATCTTCTAAAAATAAATTACTAGGTAAATGAAAATAACTATTAAATAGTCTATTTTCCAATTTATTATACACAAGTTTATTTAGAGGATTTACGTTTTGATCTACAAAAAGTCTGTTTGCTAGAACTTTATTGGAATTAGATATTTGCAGCATATGAAGTTCTATTAAGTGTTTAACATTTGCGGCCGATCCTAATGAAACATTAATATAGTACAAGCCAAAGAAGTTAATAAGGTCCTCACTTGACAATGGAAGAAATTTATTTAAAGATTGGATTCCCGCGCTTCCAATATTATGATTTAAAATATTCGCACCATTCCACGCTGTATCTAAAACGGTAGTGTACTTTAGTACTTCAGAAAAAATTCTTGCATCATTTCGTTTGAATAATTCTGTATTTGCAATAATTATAGGGAACTCTGCATTTTTAATATCTTGGCAAGAGATATGAGTACCCTCTGCTAACGATTTTAAAATGCTAAAATTAGAACCTAAGTTGTAGGTAGGAAAGGTTAAGTCTAACATTGAACCTAAATTCAGTAATTTGAAATTTCCTTTAAGAAATCTTTGACGTAAATTAAGATTTAAAACATACCCTTCATATCTAGGATTTGTATTAACCAAAATGCCCAAAGTTGACATATGAAGCTTAGGTTTTTCAGTCGCGGATCCTAATTGATATTGCGATTCAAAGTCATTTAAAACTTGATGACTCTCTACTTTACGCAATTCTATTAACGAACAATTTTGCTTCAACAAATACAACATATTTAAAGTTTCCAAACTCAGATTTTCAAACGCAAAAATAAACGAGAATGCATTACGCTTGTGCAAATTTAAATGGTCAATAAAATACATTAATTCTGAAATCTCGTTAAAAAAATTTTCCCAGTTTGTAGCTTTAGTTGAACCTTTCTCAAACATTCCGTCAAAAAAAAGTCTTCCTTTATCCGTTAACCACGGAGTGCTCGGATCATTCGGCTCCGCCAAAAATATTTGATTTTCTCTAATTGATAGTCTTAAACCTACCCCAAAACTGTCCGTGGGGTCAATGGCTTCTCCTTCAATAAATTCCCATTCTCTTAGCTCATCTGAAAATGCTTTAAGTGTAAGTGCGCCCATTCAATATTTTGTATAAGCGATAGCGGGCTCGAACCACTAACTTTCTCGTTGTAAGCGAGACACTCTACCAATTGAGTTAATCACTTTTTGACGGGGGAGGGACTTGAACCCCCGACACTTGGATTATGATTCCAACGTTCTAACCAACTGAACTACCCCGCCTTAAACAGATTTTGCATGCAAGTTTTTATAGAATATTTTTCCGTGACAATTGGCGGAACAAAGATTGTTGATCTCGTTTTTGGCCTCTCGCAAAAGCAGATTTTACTGTCAAAAATGCTACGCCAATAACAGCCAAATAAAGAATCAATCCTGCCATTAAGATTTGTAAAACATAGTGCGTATAAAAAATTTGCCCAATCACGTACACGTCTGAAAGAGCATCTAAGCTATCATACCAGTTTAAATATGAATTATGCTCTAACTCACTAACATTAGTATTTTTAGAAAAGACTTTCCTAAAAGCACCATAAACTTCGAATAACAAAGTAAATCCAACAAATATACCGACCGGTAGATAAAGTCGACTTGTTTGCAGGTCTCTGTATTTAATATCTAACATCATTACCACGAACAAAAATAAAATCGCGACAGCACCAAGGTAAATGATAAGGAAAAAAAGCGCTAAAAATTCATTTTCAAACAAAAATAAAAGAATAGAAGATGATAAAAAACTTGTTACTAAAAATAATACAGAATGAAGGGGGTTTCTTGAAATAATAACCATTGAAGCACTAACTAATAGAAGCGCACACATAAAATAAACTAATACAATCATTTTATGTCAGAGGCAGGATTCGAACCTACAAACTTTAGGACATGAGCCTAACATGCTAACCAATGCACTTCTCTAACAGACGGTTAAACAGTTTTTAAATTATTCCCGATAATCAGTATTTTGAAAAACTTTTAATCCAAACTCTTGAAAACAATTTTCAGGTCAAATGAAAAAAGGATTCGAACCTTTCTTTAGTTGTTTAAAACAAACCAAAAGTTCCTACATAAATGCTTTCATTCTGTTCCAGCTACACGTTCCCGTACAGCTACCTTGTTACGACTTCATCCAAATTATTAATCTCTCAATGGGTTTTATTAAAACCTTCAAGCGAAACTAACTCTTTGCAAGTGACGGGCGGTGTGTACAAGGTCAAGTTACGTTTTCACCGCAACGTGCTGATTTGCGATTACTAGTGATTCCACCTTCATGTAGACGAGTTGCAGTCTACAATCCGAACTGGGAAAATTTTTGTTGATTACCTTAAAATTTCTTTTTTGTCGCTCTTTGTAATTTTCATTGTAGCACATGAAGTAGCCCGATTCATTAGGGTCACATTGACTTGACTTTATTCTTACCTTCCTTCAACTTATCATTGACCGTACTTTTAAAGCATTTAAAGAAACTCTTTAATACGTTAAAAATTTAAAAGTAAGAGTTGCGCCCGTTTCAGGACTTAACCAAACATCTCACGACACGAGCTGACGACAGTCGTGCAACACCTGTAAAAAAATAATTAGACCAGCATTTAGTCTGAACCAATCAGTTAACTATGTCAAGAATCGGTAAGGTTTTGCGCGGATTATCGCATTAAACCACATGCTCCACCACTAGTGTTAGACCCCCGTCAATTCCTTTGAGTTCCAATCTTGCGATCGTACTCTTCAGGCGGAGTGCTTATTGCGTTAGCTTGAAAATCTAAATAATATTTTTAAAAATATTACAATTAAATTACAGCACTCAGAATTTACGGCGTGGACTACCGGGGTCTCTAATCCCGTTTGCTACCCACGCTTTCGTCCCTCAACGTCAGTTTATACCAAAAAGTTGCCTTCGCTATTGGCATTCCTTTATATATTTGCGAATTTCACCTCTATCGTATAAAATTCTACTTTTCTGTATTAAACTCGCAGTAAAATAGTATTGATTGCTATGTTAAGATTGGGTCTTAAAATTTAACAAAAAACTTACTTTACAGTCTACGGACTCTTTACGCCCAATCATGCCGAATAACGCTTGCCCTTCCCGTATTACCGCGGCTGCTGGCACGAGTATTAGCCAGGACTAATTCAATTAAATAATGTCATTATCTTCTTTAATTAAAGGATCTTACAACTTAATAAGCCGTCGTCACCCATTTAGTATTGCTGGATCAAACTTTCGTTCATTGATTCCAATATTCCTCACTGCTGGCCAACGAATTAGCCTGGACCTTGTTTCAGTTCCAGTGTGGTTGATCGTCCTCTCAGACCAACTAAAGATCATCGGCTTGGTAAGCTTTTAAATTACCAACAACCTAATCTTAAACAGATTTATCTTTCAGCGGAATAAACCTTTAAAACTATTCAGGATTTAATTACCAGAGGTAACTTTATACTGAACTGAAAGGAAAAATTCTGCATTTACTCACCCGTGCGCCACGAAAACTAAGTTTCCGTTCGACTTGCATGTGTTAAGCATACTACTAGCGTTCATTCTGAGCCAGGATCAAACTCATATTATTACTAATTATACGTATTTATATATTTTTGCACGCACAATTAATTTGAATTAAAATCTAAAAAAACCAAAACGTTTTTTTGTTTTGAACTGGTAAAAAGTTTTAAAAATATACTTTTAGTACCTGTTAGCTGAAAATTTTACAATTCTTACACACCAGGCCTATCTATGTAGTCATCTGCTACATTTTTTAAAAAACTCGTATTGAGGTTAATTTCTCACTTAGATGCTTTCAGTGATTATTTATTATAAATGTAGCTAGTCGACTATGCTATGGGTCTAACAATCGATTCACCAGGGATTTACCTTTATGGGTCCTCTCGTACTATACTTTACTCCTCGCAGTTTTTTACTCTCACGGTAGATAGGGACCAAACTGTCTTACGACGTTCTGAACTCAGATCATGTACCGCCTTCATTGACGAACAGTCAAACCCTTGGAACCGTCTTCAGCTCCAGGATGCGATAATGTTACAATCGAGCAAATGTTACCATTTAACCCTCTGCTCCAAAACCGTACGTGAGCGTCTCCACTCATACGGCTCCTACTGAGCAGTAATATCAGTTAACTATTCAAAATTGTTATAAATCGAGTGACTTATACCATTTCTCTTAGCGTGACTATAAATTTTATACTGTAGGTCATACACAAATAGATCGACGCTTTTCCAATTAATCGTCTTCTATTTCATATAATTGATTACTAAACAACAAGATTCATAAAATAACCCCACAGTTTTAAGTCACCTGCTTCAGCTTTGTACGTCAGCATATATACCGAATTACCGGTACCATTAGCTTCTTACAAAATCCTTCTACGTAGAAGTTTATAGTAAAGATCCCACCAACCATAAAGTTGGAACTTCTACGTAGTTACTTCGTTCCGATTTTCCATAAACAATAAATGTCTCTCCTACTATGCACCGAGATCACCAGTCTCTAGCCTTCCCTGTTGTACGTTCTGGCTTGGTATTTGATCTATTCCCTCTATTTAGGGTCCTGGGTACCCTTAAGTTTCATATCATACCCCAGAATTCCTCGTAACGATGCTTTACTACATAGGTTCGCTTTCGCTAGACTCATCTATCTAATTCTCACCCGTAATTTCGAGGATATGTCTCTAATTACGAACTTTTAGCCCTGCTTCCATGCCCGTATGTTCCTAGCATACGTAACATGTAGGGGAATCCACATTATCACATGTGGTGTCTATGATCAGTATCCATTGAGACAGGATACGTGGATTTGGTTATCCACCTGAAAAATCAGTTATCAGTATTCTTTAAACTTTAATTAATATTCAAGGGTCGAATACCGTAGTTTTACGACGGGATTATATCCGTCTTTACACTAACGAGTCGCACCCAACATCGAGGTGCCAAACCACCCCGTCGATAGGGTCTCTAGAGGGTGATTAGCCTGTTATCCCCGGCGTACCTTTTATTCGTTGAGCGGTAACCTTTTCCACACAGAATTACCGGATCACTATAACCGACTTTCGTCCTTGCTCGATTTGTCAATCTTACAATCAGGCAAACATATACTATTATGCTTTAAAGTTGTACTAGTTCAACTTAAATTCACCTTTGCACGCCTCCGTTACTCTTTAGGAGGCGACCGCCCCAGTCAAACTACCTATTATACACTGTCTTAATCAGTAAGTAATAAAAAATTTTTAGAGTGGTATTTCAACGATGTTTATCTCACTTGCTGGCGCAAGTAGATGTCAGTTAACAACTTCCCACTTATTCTACACAAAAAAAAATTCATTACAATGTATAACTATAGTAAAGGTGCACGGGGTCTTTCCGTCTAGCCGCGAGTAGTTCGCATCTTCACGAACAATTCAATTTCACTGAGTTTATGTTGGAGACAGTGGGACAGTCGTTACGCCATTCATGCAGGACACCAATTAAATGCCAAGGAATTTCGCTACCTTAGGACCGTCAGAGTTACAGCCGCCGTTTACTGGGAGTTAGGGTCAAAGCTAAAAAACTTCTTCCTTTAATCTTACAGCACTGGGCAGGCGTCAGCCTCAATACATCTTCTTACGAATTAGCAGAGACCTGTGATTGGGATAGGTAGACTTTCTCAAGTTTTCCCCCCCTTTAAACCGTACGTGCGACTTTCACCGCATACGGCTTGAGCCATCCATTATAAAAATATGATCGTGATCATAAGATAATTTTTCGTTTTCATTTATAACAATACTTTACTTTAAATTGGATTAGCCAGTTGCAAGTCTGCACCTTTTCAGGTTGGGTATGTCCCTATCCAAATCATTACAATTCGGCATTCGCTTTTTGCAACTTCTTCTACCTCCATCTCGATACACCACCTTGCGACGATACCACCTTCCCTTGCGGGGGTTAGGAGAAATTGAGGCTTACCCAGTTCCATACTAAACACAAATTACAGTCACTTAGATTCCATGCTCTACCCCGGTAGGATTATAGCCAAACCGTATACACTACAAAAAGAAGGGTATACTACCTACAGCTATTATGCTACTCCGTATCAGAAGAGTTTCGGAGCTT
>Ga0209812_10000484_pt1 | contig 36183 bp, 29 predicted proteins | sample JI71714BDNA_FD_187502 | JGI IMG/M metagenome (GOLD analysis project Ga0209812, IMG submission 187502) | Wastewater effluent complex algal communities from Wisconsin, to seasonally profile nutrient transformation and Carbon sequestration -... | ecosystem: Engineered > WWTP > Effluent > Algae...
GATACTAATTATAACTACTTATCCACCAAAAGAATGTGGCATAGCGACCTATACCCAAGATTTAATATTTGCAATCAAAAACAAATTCCAGAACTCATTCAAAATATCCATTTGTGCATTAGAATCAAATGGTATCGAACTTCCATATTCAGATGATGTAAAATACATTCTACACACAGATGATCAAACATCTTATCTAAAACTTGCGGATGACATCAATAAAAATGACCAAATAAAAATGGTGCTTATCCAACATGAATTTGGCCTGTATGAAAATAATGAATCGCATTTATTGGAATTACTTACCACTATCAACGTACCTAAAATTTTAGGATTTCACACTGTTTTGCCAAAGCCGGATGAAGTTTTCAAAAAAAATGTACAGAAGCTAACCGCAGCGGTCGATTCAATTATTGTCATGACCAAAGCATCTTTTAAAATCCTGGTGTCAGATTACGGAATTCTTGAAGAAAAAATAACAGTTATACCACACGGCACCCACTTAGTGCCACACGCTAATAAAACAAAGCTAAAAGTCAAATATGATGTAGAAAACAAAAAAGTATTATCAACATTTGGGTTTCTAGGTGCCGGCAAAAGTATTGAAACAACGCTCGATGCTATGCCAGCGATCATCCAAGAAAACGAAAATGTCATCTTTCTAATCATAGGGAAAACGCACCCTTCTGTTCTTAAAAGAGATGGTGAAAAGTATAGAGAATTTTTAGTAAAAAGAGTACATGAATTAGGTATTACTGAGCATGTTAAATTTATCAACTCATTTATTCCTTTGAATGAACTACTCGAGTATTTACAGATGACAGATGTATATTTGTTTACTTCCAAAGATCCTAATCAAGCAGTAAGTGGTACTTTTTCATATGCTATCAGTTGTGGATGCCCTATTATCTCCACGCCTATCCCACACGCCATAGAGGTGTTAGGTCAAGATGCAGGTATCATTTTTGATTTCGGCGACGCTAGACAATTAGCAATTGAAACTAATAAGCTACTGAATGATGATCAACTAAGAAAAAATATGGGTTCTCGTGGCTTGCACAAAATGGCGTCTACAGCATGGGAAAATGCAGCCATCTGTCATGCAACTTTATTCAAAAAAATAGCGAATGACGACATAAATCTAGATTACAAAATGCCCCCAATCAATCTAGATCACATCAAAAAAATGACTACTTCTTTTGCTATGATACAATTTTCTGAAATCAACCAGCCAGATTTAGAAAGTGGGTATACGATAGATGACAATGCTAGGGCGATGGTAGCGATGTGTATGCATTATGAACTAACAAAAGATGCTACAGATCTAAAGTATATTTCCAAATATCTACACTTTATACACTTTTGTTTACAACCTGATGGCAAATTCCTGAATTATGTAAATATAGATTATGAATTTACACCCCAAAATTATGAAACCAATCTTGAAGACTCCAATGGTAGGACTATTTGGGCATTAGGTCACCTTATATCTCTCAAAAATATATTACCAGCCGACTTAATTAAACTAGCTAAAATCATTTTACAACGCGCCTTACCTAATCTTGAAAACATACACTCCACAAGAGCTATGGCATTTATTATCAAGGGATTGTATTATGCTAATGTACATGAAAAATCAGATACAGGCATAGATACTTTAGTTAAAATATCAAATAGACTGGTTCAAATGTATAGACATGAAGCGGATGATGATTGGAAATGGTATGAAAGTTATTTGACCTATGGCAATAGTATCTTACCAGAAGCTATGCTTTGTGCGTGGATGACAACAGGAGAGATTGTGTGTAAAAATATAGCCAAATCTTCTTTTGACTTTTTGATGGACAAAACTTTTTTTGACGATAGCCTCAAAATAATATCTAATAAAACGTGGATGCATAAAACAGCCAATCAAAACGAAGTGAACATCGGTGGTGAGCAACCGATAGATGTAGCGTACACCATACTAGCACTAAAAAAATTCTATGATGTATTCAAAGATCAGTCATACCTATACAAAATGCACAAATCATTTGACTGGTTCCTAGGTAATAACTTCCTAAATCAAATCATTTATAATCCTTGTACGGGTGGATGTTGTGACGGATTAGAAAAACATAATGTAAATCTCAACCAAGGTGCAGAGTCTACAGTAAGTTATTTGATGGCAAGGTTAACCATAGAAAAACACTTAAAAGGACAATCACGCGATATCAAAACTGAACAAGAACTTACTAGCAAGATGGTTAGACCAAGAGAGCAAAAGTCTATTACGGTGATGTAACCATGGGTAGGGTGTAGTTTAAAAAAATAAAAATTTAATAAGATTTATTTACCGAACCAACGCCAAGGCCAATTTATCTAAATTTCCACCTACATCCTGATGGTGAATAGTCGATAAAATGATCACAGCTTTTTTGCTTTTCTTGTCGATAACCATTGACGATGTGTATCCGCCTACTGTTCCTGTTGCGCCATTGTGCCACAACAATTCATTTTCGTTTGCCTTGTGTATAATCATCCATCCTAGACCACAAGACATATCTTCTTTTACATCTGCTGTTGCTTGTTGAGCTAAGGTAGATGCAATATTCTCTGTATCCATTTGGAGCGTAGCAAATTTTAACATATCCTGCATGTTAGAAGCAATTCCACCAGCTGGTTCAAATACATTTAAACTCCATATAGGCGCTACTATTTCACTTGACTCGTAGGCTTGAATGATTTTGTGGTTATTTGATTCGCTATTGATAAATGAGCTTGTCATCTCATATTTACTCAAAATATAATCTTGACAAAGTTTCTCAAAACTTGTGTTTTTTATTTTTGCCAATGTATACCCAAGTACACTCATTCCAAGATTGGAATATTCACTTTTACCAACTTTATCTGTGTCTATTTCTACTTCGCTTTTGAGATAATTCTCCATCCATGCATTGGTATAATTAGTATATGGGTTGTTCACATTAAGTATTGTGTTTTTAAGTGTGCCTTTTGGCATTCTATCCAAACCTGAAGTATGATTGGCAAGACTTTTAAACGTAATTTTAAGATCATTATACAAAGGAAAACCCAAATATTTATCGATAGTTTCATCCAAAGAAACATCTCCATCTACAACCATTTGTGCTAAAATCGATGTTGTAAAAACTTTAGATATTGACCCTATTTGAAATAAAGAGTCACTTAGATTCACGTTTTTCAATTGGTCATTTTCTCTTGTTATACCAAAATATTCGATCGAGTCTTGATCAATGATACCAATAGAAACGAAAGCATTATTTCTCATGTGACTATTAAGATAAGTAAAAATACTATCCGTTACTTTTGAATGCTCAACCGATAACATATTGGAAGCTGGAAGTATTTTATTGACTTTTTTTTGATACAAGGCGAAACCCACAAGACATAAAACTAAAACCACTAAGATACCTACAAACCATAGAATTATTTTCAGATAAATGTTCATGTTGAAAAAGATTCTATTCTAAATGATGTTAAAATTATGTTTAAATTGAACCATTGAAAACTAAATCCGATTAAACATAAATGTAATTAGACAAATGATACAATGACAGGAAATTTATATCAAGTTTTACTCTTTTATGTATCATTTCGCAACCAAAAACCTTGACGCAACACTACCTTGTTTACTTCTGATGTGTAACATATACATGCCAACACTCAAAGTGGAAACATCTAGATCAAATGTAGGATTGTTAATTTTATCAGACTTGTGTACACTGCCTGTCATATCTCTGATTTCCAATATTATCTCTCCTTCCATATCAGAAATATTTATCGTAAGTTTATCAAATGTAGGATTTGGGTAAATGGTTACTTGATCGGAAGTGAATGACATATCTTTTGTATTTACCAATAACATTCTTTGATTCATCAAAACAGATCGCATGTGTGTAATTTGACCTTTTGTGAAGGTATTTTGACAAGCTTCGCCTGAATAATCCATATAATTTTCAAACATATCGGGCAAATCTATTCCTTCGGAATCCACGCATGTATTTAGCGTAGGATCACACTCCGTGCCTGACTGCGCTCCTTGATTAGGTGTATCTTCTATGCCGTCATCTTCACCACAACTATCTCCACCGAATAGTCCACCACCATCGCCCCATATATGTCTCAGACCCAAGTAATGTCCCACTTCATGCACAGTGGTACGTCCGAGTGCTTCGTGGGTAAAACCTTGTACTGTGAGTTTGTTTGGATTATTACTACCGAATACCCTAAAATCAATGACGACTCCTTCCAAATCTTTAGAAGGTGCTTCCGCTCCTGCAGGCCAATTTGACAAACCTAAAGGTGGATATGCATAACCAAGAACTTGACCACCAATAAATGGGATAGGTTGAATTTTACAAACCCAAATATTCAAATGTTTTTCTGTATCAACAGCATCACTGCCACCATCATTTTGTTGCTTTACCTCATCAGGAAGACCGAATAAAGAAACAGCAAAATTTACATTTGTTTTGACCCTTTTTACATCCTTAAGATAAAATTCAATTTCTGCATCACCTTGTACATCCTTAAAAATATCTCTAATCTCATCACGATTACTATTTTGTAATCTGAATGCATCATTTAGTACTTGTATCTGTGACTGAATGATCGAGTCTGCAAGGTTTTCTTCTTCATTCTTCCACACTATATGGATGACTACAGGGATTCTAAATATTTCATTTCTTAAAGTCGCATTTTGAGAATTCCTCTGTGCTTCATCAAAAGAGCGGTTTAGGACAGACTGATAGCCAGGATATTTTTTCTCATTGATATCTAAGACCATATCATGACCACAAACAACCGTATTAGATCTTTGTGCAACCAAAACAAAAGTATAGAAGACAGTAATAAGTGTGTAAATGAACTTCATAAATAGGTTTTGATTTTAATTTTTAGAATATCTGATTTTACCATCTGTGATGGTGTAAAGTACTTTTGTTTGTAGGATCTCTTCATCAGAACAGTTGATAAGATCATTAGACAAGATTACAAAATCTGCAACTTTGCCAGGTCGGATAGATCCTTTAAAATGATCTTCAAAAGCTGCAAAAGCATTGCCCAAAGTATATGAATAAATGGCTTCGGCTCTTGTCATTTTTTGCTCTGTAAAAAACGTTAAGCCAGTATCTTCTCTTTTTCTTGTGACGGATGCGTAAAAACTTTTTATTGGGTCCACATCTTCTACTGGTGCATCTGTTCCATTGGCTACTACGACGCCATTATCAAGCAATGATCTCCATGCATAAGCGCCTAGTTGTGCACGTTCAGTTCCAAGTCTTTTTACGACAAACGGAGCATCAGATGTGCAATGTATACCTTGCATGGAAGCAATAATTTTACTTTTAGCAAATCTCGGGATATCAGCAGGATTGAGATGTTGAGCGTGTTCTATTCGCCATCTTAGGTCCGTTTTTTCGGGATGCTGAGCCATGACACCTTCATAGATATCAAGCACTACCCTATTAGCCCTATCTCCAATGGCATGAACACAAAACTGCATATCATTCGCAATGGCCATGTCAGCTATTTTTTTGACATCATAAATATCTGTGGTGTTTTGCCCTTTAAATCCTGGTTTGTCACTGTACGACTCCAACAACCAAGCGCCAAATGCACCAAGTGCACCATCTACCTCTGACTTTATGGCATTGCAAGTATAAAACCTATTACCGACATCTACTTTTTTGTATTTTGAAACTTGACCTTCTAATTCTTCCGCAGGATGTCTAGCCATAGCCCAAAGACGAACTTGCATCTTATTTTCCAATGCTAATTTTTCATATTTATTTAGTTCGTCAAATTTACTTCCTGCGTCTTGAAAAGAAGTGATTCCCTTTTTTAGACATTCTTGTTCTGCAAGACGAATAGCTTCATACCAGATGGAGTCTAATTGTTTTTGATCCAATGATGCCATGTACGCGTCATATTTATCTGCAAATAAAGACATAGCTCTTTCTTCGAAAACTCCAATGGCCTCACCATCTGAATTTCTTACTATTTCACCACCGAGTGGATTTGCTGTTTCCTTTGAAATGCCCACCAAATCCATCGCTTTTTTATTTGCGTATAGCGAGTGTCCTGATGCATGATAAAGAATGACAGGATTATCAGGTGATACCTCACTTAATGAATAATGAAAAGGATATTTGTACACATTTTGTTTGGGAATACTATCCCATTTTTCTTGATGCCATCCACGACCTATAATCCAATCACCAGATTTAACTTCTTGGGCTCTTTTTGCTACGGATGCAACAATATCTTCCCAGCTTTTTGCAGTTAGAAAGTTTAAATTAATCAATGAATATCCAAGTCCCGAATAATGGCCATGACCTTCTATGAATCCAGGCATAATGAATTGACCTTGAGCATCAATAGTTTTTGTGTCTTCATTTGCTAGTAATTTGATATCTTCATCGCTTCCTATTTGCAAGATTAATCCATCTTTAATAGCTATGGCAGTCGCTCCAGTATATACCGTATCAACAGCATAAATATTGCCGTTCGTGATAATTAAATCCGCTTTATCATCTTCCTTACAACTAGCTAAAAACAGTAAAACTCCAAAAGTTAAAAACTTTAAACTTTTATACATTATAAATAAATTTTTACGAATGTAGCTTGTATAATTTTAATGGCATAATTATTTAGTATAAATTACAAAAAAGCACCATGACAATACCTTTTTTAAGTGTGTAGGTTTAACCTGAATTATGCATTAGAAAATCTATTACGAAGCTAACTTGCTGCAAATCAGAATCCGCCGAGGCGGACAACTTATCTTCTGTTTATCACAAAAGCACTTTGGCTAAAGCACAAAGTGTTTTGACTACGCTAATCGCTCCTCGCTTTGCTGCGGGGCGATAGCTCCGTTTCACTTCGGTCAGGAGCCATCTGTATGGCTCCAACAACCTCGTTCACTTAGCGGTGCTATGCTTTTCGAATCTAAGTTGCTGATTTATTGCAATTTATCATCTCATTACGAATTCTAATGCATAAACCAGGTTTAATCAAGAAAGTAGTTTAATGTCAAAAAAAAAAGCACCGAAAATCTCAATGACCTTCGATGCTTTTATAATGTTATGGATTCTTATTAATTATTTTGTCTCTTCAGTAGACTCTTTTGGCGCTGTTACTTTAGCTGCTTTTGGTGCTGCTACTTTAGCTGCTTTTGGCGCTGCTGCTTTCACTGCTTTTGGCGCTGCTACTTTAGCTGCTTTTGGTGCTGCTACTTTAGCTGCTTTTGGCGCTGCTACTTTAGCTGCTTTTGGTGCTGCTGCTTTAGCTGCTTTTGGTGCTGCTGCTTTAGCTGCTTTTGGTGCTGCTGTTTTAGCTGCTTTTGGTGCTGCTGTTTTAGCTGCTTTTGGTGCTTTACCTACTACTGCATCAAGAACAATTACACTGTTCTGAATACCACCGAATGGAGAAGATACATAAGTATCAGCATTGTTATCATTATCCCATGTATTGCCATCCAATAAGTATCTGAATTCATAGGTTTGACCTGCTGCCAATTCTACCACAGTACTTAACTCTCCTTTTGTACCTTTAAGTAATGGTGCTTTTGCAGAATCCCAGTTATTAAAGTCACCTAAAAGTTGAACTTTTTTAACTTCTTTTGATGCAGGATAAGAAAATGTCACTTTGCATGTTCCCTTTGCAGGCTGGTATTTTTTAATAATGCTCATGATAAACAGTTATGTTGATTTAGTAAAAAAATGTTTGTGGATTATAGTGTCATCGTAACACGCCACAAAAGTACAGTATTTATTGTTCCTAAATTGACATTAATCAATGTTTAACATAAATTAACACATTTAAAACAACAAATAACAAAATTTAATTTGCTTTGAGTAGAAAATTGAACGAAGTTTTTCTCAATTTTAGTTTTTCAATTAAATAATGGAAGTTTTTTAATTTTACTAAAATGAGGTTATCATTTTAGCATTGAATAAAATAAGCTTTTACTAAAGACTTATGAAGACTTTTAGAACGGTACAAAATTAAGCTTTGGAAGTACGAACTCTACCTAAACGATGGTTAACAAGATGAGAACTTGCCACAAGCAATCCACCTAATACACTAAATACCAACATCCATCCATGGTGCTCTATCATCCCAATCATCAGAAATCCAAAACCAATTGCAGCCATAGTAAGTGGTAATACATTCTTGTGCAACTTTAGATAATCACCCAATAATGAATAAGAAGCTATCACTACACCAATTCCAATCACCACCCAATCAAACATATGATTGTGCAACCATGAACTACTACCCACTAATCCTAAAGATATCATCACAGGTATAGCCGAACAGTGAATAGCACACAATAAAGATGTAAAAAAACCAGCCGCGTCAGGATTAATATTAAAAATAGACTTCATGAAATAATTCATATTTTAATTTAGTGATGCAAAGATATAATATAACATTGTAAATGCAATAATGTTGCATCTATTTTTTTATGAATGATTTTTTCTATTTAAATCGGCAAACTATGAATAAATAAATTATGTTACTAGATCTTAAACAAAACATCATGACTAATAATAAAATGATCGTAGCAGAAAAAACTAGAAATATTGGAAATTTTCTGGTAGGCAGACTACTTCCATTTAAAGAAAAAAGAGCCGTTGGACCTTTTGTTTTCATTGATCATATGGGACCAACTATTATGGAAAAAGGTCAAGCGTTTGATGTTGATCAACATCCCCACATCGGTCTATCTACACTTACGTATCTATTTGAAGGAGAAATCCACCATAAGGATAGTACTGGAGCCGACATGATTATTACTCCAGGTTCCGTCAATTTTATGACAGCTGGTCGCGGTGTCACCCACACAGAACGCACACCGAAACATCTTCGTAACGCAGCACCATACATGATTCATGGGTACCAAGTTTGGATTGCATTGCCAAAAGAAAAAGAAAATATAGCACCAAACTTTGTGCATTTAGAACATAGTTTACTCCCAAAATGGAAAGAAGATCATCTAGAATTTACATTAATAGCAGGCGAAGGTTACGGCAAAGTTTCTCCACTTCCGGTTTACTCGCCACTATTTATGTTGGACATCAAAGCAGATGCTGACAGTAAGTTAGAGATAAATGGGCAATTACAGGGTGAGATCGCCATCGTAATCGTACATGGCTCTATTACTGTCGAAAACGAAATACTAGAGGATGGTCAAATGATGATATCTCAAACTGAAAATGAATGTTTTATCTCATTAGACAAAGGTACTCGGATTATGATATTTGGTGGTAAACCTTTTCCTGAACAAAGATATCTATATTGGAATTTTGTTTCATCAGATAAAGAAGTCCTTGAAAAAGCAAAAAATGATTGGAAAAATAAATTATTTGATACCGTGCCAGAAGACCATACTTATATAGAAATGCCGTGATAAAAAATTATAGACATTATGGATTATTACAAGCTTCTATTGTGGCTTTAAAATAGGATCCATTTTCCACTTTAAACCCATTCAATAACCTTATTTTAGTGCCTGCCCTATATCTTACATCTGTACCTATTCCGCCTTTTATTTTTTGTGTGGACAAAATATGCTCATTAGCCTGTGTCAGTAATACACCTTTTACATCATTTGATAAATTGTGTGAGTTTGGACATGATATTTGATATTGTTGAGTGAACCACAAACCCCTACCAAATGTGCTAACCCATATTTCAGGTGAAGTTGGAGGATTAGATGGTTGATTGCCATCTACCGGAAAAGGTACGGGCCACAACTCAATTTCTGTGACTGGCACGGGAGGTAAACCATTGGAAAAAGATTGCCAATAATTTAAGTTAATCGCCTTGTAGAAAACTCCTATAGATGTCCCCGCATAAATACCTCCATTGCCATCAATTTTAACGGAAAAAACAGGTACATTAGGTAAATTTAATGAGTAATTTGTCCAACTAACTCCTCCATTTGTAGTGTAAAATACTTTGGAATTTGCCGTATTGCCTGCCACACTTATTGCTAAGGTATTATTATTTTGTCTGTGTACATCAATATCTGTAATTTTTAAGGAATTTATGTATGGTAAAGGCGGTGTGATGTTTGTTCCATTTCTAAAAATACCAGCTACATTCCCCATTACACCTGCATAGTAAACATCATCAGTAGAACTTGTAGTTGCTACAGCCCAATTCGCAGGTTGACTATATTGCAGACTCCAAGAACTCCCTGCATTAGACGAATACCAAAGGCCTGATGCATACCCAGCATAAATTCTATCTTCATACACTTGAGACATAGCAAGATTGGCAAAGAAGTTTGTATTATTAGGTACGCTTATATCACATGTGCTGCCACATCCATCCGCATATATTTTTTCATTCACAGAATAAAAAACATCATTCCCCTCACCTTCATATACTAAATAATCATGGTCTGTCATCATATCGTATCCATCGCCATTATGATAATTATAGAAATTGGTACCACCATTTTGTTCTAATATTCCGTTGTCTTGTGCTCCACCCCAAATATCACCTTCGTCATTTTCTCTTTCAAAATGATAAAATTGGGTGCAGTTAAGACCGTTAGAAAGAAAAGTCCATTCGCCATTATACTCCAAACGATAGATTCCTCCATCATTGCCGCAAAATAAAAAATTAGTGTTAGGGTTGTATTTTAATACCTGAATATCTGGATGCATTTTTGGATTATCATTAGGCCAATAAGCCGAAGCTTGAGACCATGTAAACCCTCCATCATTACTGCGCCAGGTACATATGCCTCCCACAAAGATTTCATTTTCATTGACTGGAGATATAGCTATACAATTATCATAAGTTGATTGGTCGGTCAAAACGGGGATACCAATAAAATTGTAAAACAAATTCGGTGTCTGAACCCTATTTAGAAAAGTAAGTCCACTATTATTAGAAATGAATAAACCCTGAAAACTATTATTATCAATGGCCGGCCCAGCAAATAAAACTACTTTTTCAGGATTTGCAGGCGTGACACCTATAGAAATTCTATTATTCTGAGGTAAATTTGGTTGATTTATATTTACAAAAGTATTTCCACCATTAACAGAGCGAAAGAAACTAGTACTATCAGTTGCGTATACAATATTGCTATTATTGGGCTTATATTTTATGTCATAAATATTGCCAGTTTGGGTTAATGTCCACGTTATACCACCATTTATAGTTTTATAAATTCCTTTACTTGTTGCTGCTATTAAATGATTTGGGTTTTGGGGGTCCATGATTAATTCTCTACCCGTATAATTCCCAATAACAGGTAGGTTCCCACAAGCTAACCAAGTTTCACCTCCATCTATTGATTTAAAAACACCTGCAGAGCTCGACATATATAAATAGGCATTTACTAAACTTCCTACCCCAGAATGACCATCGCCAGTCAGAATATATATGATGTTAGGATCGGTAGGATGAATAACAACACCTGATATGCCTAAACTAGGAAGAAAATCTCCAATGGCATCCCAAGATAGACCTGCGTTAGTGGTTTTAAACAAGCCGCCTGATGGGCTACCTGCAAAGATTATGTTACTATCAAATGGATGGAAAGCCAACTCATCAATACGCCCTAATCCATTATCACCTTGTGAAGGACCTGCCATCGTCCAATAATTTGGTTGATATCTATCATTAGATTCAAGTTTTGGCATCTTTATGACTTCTTTCATTCCTGAAAGATTAATTTTATGAGGATCCATACTCCTTCCACTTTCGTTTACATAATATTCTGCATACCAAAGTTTTCTGTTCCATTTTTTAAGTTCGCGGAGGCATTTCTTTCTTTCTACACTGTCACTTAATGATAGAGATTTAATTTTATCCTGATAATAATTTTCGATAATACTCTTTTGGTCATAAAATTTTTGATTGTTATTTAGTTTTTGATCTAAATCATTTTTTTTTGAAATCTGGCTTGCCGATTGACCAACAATAAAAATACAAAACAATGTTATTAAATAGTTTCTCATTTCAACGTTGTTTAGTTTTTATAAAATCAATTTCTCTTTTTAACTCAATGATATAAAGCGTTAATTCTTCAATCTTCTCCATCATCTTTTTTTGCATTTCCCCTAGATGGAGTCCTGAACTTTCCAATTCTTTTGCACATGGTACTTTGGGTAAATGTTTATTCTCAATGATAAACGCTTCAACTTCATAAAGATTCATTCTCTTATAATTTTGATCAAAGACATAGTCAGGCCAGTTATTTGTTTCTACCACAATTTCCTTAGAACGAATAGTGCCATTTACAGCGAGTCTCTCAAAAGGATTTGCAATACCAATCCCTACATTTCCGCCACCATTAGCCATTAACACATTTCCCCCATGGGTATCATTAATCAAGACCTTGCTATTATCCTTACCTCCTCTAATGTAAGTATCTTCATCAAGACTGTAATTAAAATGTGAACCATGACTAGTGCCCCAAAAAACTGCCGTACCATCTGGACTGTCTTTTCTTCCCACTGATAAAGTAGCTGTGGGATCAGAATTACCTACCCCGAGCTTCATAGTACCCTGATCTGCCGTTATAATATTACTATTAAAATATCCACCACGAATGTATGTATTGCCATTAAATATACCTGAATTAAATACTGAATTAGCTTCGACTCCTCGAAAGATCGCAGTATTCTTATTAACTTTATTAGAAACGTCTAAAGTCGCAGCTGGAAAATTGTTACTACCTACATTAACATTGCCTCCACCAGAAGCAAGAAATACATCTCCATTATGGTTATCGTTTATCTTTACAAAACTACCATACTTGCCAGCCCTAATATATGTCTGTTCACCATCACCATAATTAAAATAAGAAAAAGTCTCACTACCTCTAAACACAGCAGTACCCCAAGGTGCAGTCCCCCTTAATACATCAAGAGAAGCTAAAGGGAATAAATGATTTAACCCCAAGCCTACATTCCCATCACCTGAAAGTGTTACTACATTACCAAATCTGCTGTTATGTATTAAAAAGCGTTCATCAGCAACCAATCCACTATTATTTAATGCACCAAGTTGCCAAAAGTTATCGCTGCTTGCATTATACATTTGTAATCTTGCAAATTCTATTGGATTCAATTCTTTTATTGTGAAATTGGGTACCGTGTAAGAGCTTAATGATTGAACTTCTAACTTAGCTATTGGGGTATTCGTTCCAATACCAACATTTCCAGAATTCCCATTGCTGATATCATTTCCCGAATCAATCCACTGATTTGAATTACCTCCATTTTCATTACTAGTATTTTTCACCATCCATTTCTGCAATAATCCATCATACATAAGTTGTAAACTACCATTATGTGGAATAATTATATTGTTACCAGTTCCTGTTACTATTTGTTCTGACGGCAAAGCATTGGCATCCTGATTAAAAATTGTCATGCTTTGACTACTATTGTTTAACAAGTATAATACTCTCCCGTCATTTGGATAAGACAATCCAGAAATTGAGAAAGGCGCAGATGGACCACTTATTCTAAAATTGCTGAATGGATTTGAATTAACGTCAAGAGCTAAATGATTTCCTTCACCAATTACTAAATCTGTCGACCGTAAAGAAAGATTCCCATTAATATCAAGTGTGCTTTCAGGATTTGGTATTTGAATACCAACATTCTGACAAATTCCTGTAGACAACCAGAAAAAGATCAATGTAACAATGCAAATGAATTTGTAACCCATGTTTTTTTTTCACAAACTTACTTTCATTCCTAACATAAATTAAATATGAATTTGTCAAGACCAGATATAAGTTTGTAGTTCGACTGTCTCAATATCTAAATAGTTCAACATGATTGAAGAGCTCTGCAAACCATTTTTTAATTATAGAGATAGATGTTAATAGTTTATAAAACTTAAAACTATAGGTTAAAACCAATTACCAGAAATGGAAATACAATAGAAGACAATATTCGTTTTTTTTTCAGACCTTATAGATACTCAATACCTATAAGGTCTGAAAATAATATTATACACCAAGATCTCTTAATATCTCAGTAAGTTTTGCATCAAGTTGTTCTTCGACATTCACATAATCTTCTTTACTGGCCAGGCTAGCATTCACGCTACAATAAAACTTTATTTTTGGTTCTGTACCTGAAGGACGCGCTGAGATGATACTGCCATCTTCCGTAAAAAACTGAAGTACATTGGATGAAGGCAAATCTATTTTTTCTGTCTCTCCTGTAATCATATCTTTTGAGATACTTTTTTTATAATCCTTAAGGGTGACTACTTTTATACCTCCTAAAGTAGTCGGTGTGTCGTTTCTATATTTCTCCATCATGGCTTGGATTTCTTCCGCACCAGACTTGCCTTTTTTAGTAATAGAGATTAATTTTTCTTTATAAAATCCATATTCAAGATACATATCGAGCATGACTTCGTAGAGACTGCTACCTTGATCTTTATAATACGCTGCCATCTCTGCAAACATAGCACAAGCAACTACTGCATCTTTATCTCTAGCATGATCTCCTACCAGGTAACCATAACTCTCTTCTCCGCCTACCACAAAAGTTTTTTGGCCTTCAAGTCTAGTCATTATCTCCCCTATAAACTTAAATCCTGTCAGCGAATTATAACATGTCACTCCTTTGGACGCAGCCATTTTGTCTATTAGATAAGATGTGACGATTGTTTTTACTACATATTGATTTCCATCCAGTTTGCCTGCTTTTTCCCAAGCTCCTAAGACATATCTGACGAGAAGGCTAAGTGCTTGATTTCCATTCAACAAAATGAATTCGCCTTTGTCATTTTTTATAGCCAGCCCCACTCTATCTGCATCAGGGTCAGTAGCCATGACGATATCCGCATCCACTTCTTTTGCTTTTGCAATAGCCATACTCAATGCTTCAGCTTCTTCAGGGTTGGGATAAATAACGGTAGGGAAATTACCATCTACCACCATTTGTTCTTTTACAACTATTACATTCTCAAAACCAAACTTATGTAAAGCATCTGGAATGATAACACCTCCCGTACCGTGGATAGGAGAAAAGACAATTTTAAGATCTTTTTGTCTATGGATAGCGTCTTTTGAAATAGACCATTTTACCAGTTCATTGATATATTTTTCATCCATTTCTTTGCCGATGGACTGAATATTTGATGCTTTACGATCAAAATTAATCAGGTCAATATTGCTAACTTTAGCTACTTCATCCATAACTGCTTCATCGTGAGGTGCGACTAATTGTCCACCATCTGCACCATAAGCTTTATATCCGTTATACTCTTTTGGATTATGAGACGCAGTAAGCATGACGCCGCTTTGACAGCCCAATTCTCTAATAGCAAAGGATAACTCAGGCGTAGGTCTTAGTCCTTCAAAGAAGTAAACAAAGATACCATTGGCAGAAAAAACATCTGCCACTATACCAGCAAACAAACTAGAATTATTGCGATTATCATGTGCGATAACAACTTTTATTTGCTGTTCAGGATATAACTTTATCAAGTAATTGCTCAATCCTTGGGTAGCAGCTCCAAGTGTATATTTGTTCACACGATTAGAACCTGCACCCATGATACCACGCAAGCCACCTGTACCAAACTCAAGGTCTCTATAAAAGGCATCTGTGAGTTCTGTCGTATTGTTTTGATCGATCAATTGTTTGATTTCAGCTTTTGTGTCTTGGTCATAATTTCCTGCCAACCATGCGTCTACTCGTGATTGCACATTAGCATCTAAAGATATATTGGACATATTTATTTTATTTAATGTGAACATAATAATTTCTGTACCCAAATAGCACATACTCTACGAAGGCAAATTTAATCAAATAATATAAATAGCAATGTTTTGTATCAAGAAGTTTTAATTAATCCATCTAAACATTTATCCAATGATCATTTCCTATATGGTTAGACCATTATTTTGTTATCTCAATCCAATAAAAAAGGGAAAGCATGATGACATACTTTCCCTTTCTTTAATATTTATTTTTTGATTCTTATTGTCGTGGTATCATATTGAACTCTACCCTTCTATTTAAGGTACGTCCTTTTTCATTTTCATTAGTAGATATTGGTCGTGACTCTCCGAAACCTGTAAAACTCATTCTATCAGCTGAGATACCTTGTTTAACTAGAAATTCATAACATGCTTTTGCTCTTCTTTCAGACAAAGATTGATTTGCAGTAGATGAGCCAGTATTATCTGTATGACCACTTATGTTCATATTGAAGTCAAGGTATCTATTCATGATGTCTGAGATTTGACGCAAGACGATATTTGATTCAGATTTCAAGACTGCACTTCCTGTCTGAAACTGTACTGCTTGCATTGCAATATCTAGTGTCTTTTTATCTTCCATTTTTATCTCAGGACAACCCTCATTGGCTACTGTACCTGCTACATTAGGGCATTTGTCTCGACTATCATCGATACCATCTCCATCTGTATCTGGGCAACCATTGTAGATCTTAAGACCTGGTTTGGTAGGACATTTATCATCTTTATCAGTAATACCATCACCATCTGTATCTGGGCAACCCATGGTGGCTTCGGTACCTTTTTCATTAGGACACTTATCTTTATCATCAGAGACACCATCGCCATCACTATCCATCACTTTAACTTTTGGCTCTTCAGGACAACCTTTGTTTGCGAGGGTTCCTGCCACATTTGGACATTCATCTTCATTATCAGCTATACCATCACCGTCTGTATCAGGACATCCACCAAATTGCTTCAAACCTTTGGATTCAGGGCATTTGTCTAAGTAATCAGGTACGCTATCACCATCTTTATCAGGGCAACCATTCAATTCTTTAGGACCAAATGCATTTGGACAAAGGTCTAGTTCATCGACTATGCCATCATTATCACTGTCCAATTTTACCATTTCTTCTGGTTTTTTCTCTTCTTCTTCAGTTAATTTTCCCAATAAGTAAGTAAATCCAATACCATGCTGGAGATTATTTCTATCCTCAGCTAGGGAATATCTGTATTCTGTTTGTAAGGTAATATACGCTTTGGGGCCTACTTTTACATAAAGACCAAGACCTGCAGGAATTTGAATATTGAATTCACCTTCTGTTTCATGTACACCACCTACACCCGCCATTAAGTATGGTATAAACCTTCTACCTTCTTTAAAAAACTGATATTGAAATTGTGCGTCAAGACTCAAAATACTTTTAGAAACAGAAGCTAAGGAGTCAATGTGCGAATTCACTAAACCGTAACGCAAAGGGAAATTTAGCGCGATATTATTGGTCAATTGTCTTTGGTAACCCAATTCGTAACCATGTCTATAATCCTTAAATCCTGTCAAGGTACCACCATTCTGTGATTGGTAATCAAGAAATAACTTCTTAAAAGAAACACCTGACTTAAGCTGGGGATTCTGTGCATAAAGGCCTGGTACTACCGAGGCAAAAATTATGATGATAAACAACAAATTTCTCATAATCGAAAAGTCTATATTTTGAAAAACCTTAAATAAGTGACAAAAATACATAATATTTTATTATAATATATAAAATGATGTAGAAATATTATTTTTTGATAAAATCCGATTTAAATAATGAGCTGTTTTTGAGTAGAAAAACAACTAACTTAGCGTTTAAAAATACAAAATAGATGTATAAAATGTATTCTTAAGTCAATTCTAATCTTATTCCAATATTAATTTAATATTAATTTTTTGTGAATGATGGATATGAAGCCAACTCGTTGTACATTTGCGGCGCAATTTGATAACCAACGTTAAATAATAGACATTGAACAACTTAATCAGACTTTTTCTGCCTAAAGACAAAGTATTTTATGAAGTCTTTGAAAATATAGTAGTCAATCTTAAAGAAATGATTACTCAACTAAAAACAGCGCTAGATGAAAATGACGTAACTACTCGTTTCAAAATGCTTGAAAACATTGAGCATGGTGAACACAAAAATGATGAATATACCCACCAAATTTTTGTAGAGTTGAGTCGCAACTTTATCACTCCTTTTGATAGAGAAGATATCCATTACTTAGCAACATCACTTGATGATATCGCTGATTATATGCATGCTGCCACCAAAAAAATATTGACTTACAATGTAGAAACCACTGATCAATACATGAAAGACCTCGTGGATATCAGTGAAAAATCAATTGTAGCACTCGCAGATGCAGTCAATAAGCTTAGGAGTATGAAAAACATAAGTCAGATCAAACATGACTGTGTACTGATCAATAGTCTTGAAAATCAAGCAGATGATGTATTAGATAGTGCAATCCTCAATTTATTTGCAAAAAACAGTGACCCTATCCAAATCATTAAGTTAAAAGATATCTATCAAGACCTAGAAGTCATTTCTGACAAATGCGAAGATGCATCTAATGTCATAGAGTCTATCATTATAAAGTACGCTTAACTTAAACCTACTGATACAGGAAGTATTCATTTCCCATCTACCAACTTATTATGACGTTACTTATCATCATCATAGCGCTGGCCCTAATTTTTGATTACATCAATGGGTTTCACGATGCAGCAAATTCAATAGCTACGGTTGTTTCTACCAAAGTTTTGACACCTTTCCAAGCAGTAGTTTGGGCAGCTGTATTTAATTTTGCAGCATATTTTATATTCAAAGATCATGGTGTTGCCAATACGGTAGCAAAAACGGTAAATGAAGGTGTTAATAGTGCTGGCGTGCCATACATCACACTCACCGTAATCATGGCAGGACTTCTTGCAGCAATATTTTGGAATTTGTTGACTTGGTGGTTTGGTATTCCTTCTAGTTCGTCGCATACACTAATTGGTGGATTTGCAGGATCTGCAATTGCCCACGCTGGGTTTGAAGCCATAGATTCTGGCATCATATTAAAAACAGCTTCATTTATATTTTTAGCTCCTTTAGTAGGGATGATCATGGCTTTTATCATAAGTATATGGTTTTTACATGCTTTCAAAAAGACATTTTTACCTAAATTGCTTTCTCTTGCGATTTTAGGATGTGTTTTTTACTTCATACCAAACTTGATGGTGAAAAGTCCATCTAAAATTATAGGTATCAAAAAAGCTGAAACTGTAGATAATGGTGTAAAACTGGATGTTTCTTTTAAAACGCCTGCCAATATGATGGGTCTAAAAAAGGGAGATGTCTTACAGGGTATAAATGATGTGGCTATTACAGATGATAAATCATTATCCACTACGATTAAATCCTTAAAAAAAGGAGATGCAGTAAGTTTTAAAGTCTTGAGAAAAGATGAAGAAAAAATCATTGAGACTACTTATCAACCACGATTTAAGTCTGCTTTGATGAATTTGTTAGCTTTTGGTGAAAACGTTAAATGGTTATTGATTGGTTTTATCATTGGTGTCATAGCATTATTTACACTATTCCTTAGTGGACTAAATTACGCACAGAGTGAGAGATGGTTTAAACGTATGCAACTAGTATCTTCTGCGGCTTTTAGTATTGGTCATGGCGGTAATGATAGTCAGAAAGTAATGGGTATCATCACGGTAGCATTGATAGCTGGAAATCAAATCACAAGTTTTGAAGAAATGCCTAATTGGGTACCTTTGTCTTGTTATACCGTGATCGCTTTAGGAACCATGAGTGGTGGCTGGAAGATCATCAAAACAATGGGAACTAAAATTACAAAAGTAACTCCATTCGAAGGTGTAGCTGCAGAAACTGCTGGGGCATTAACCCTATTCATCACAGAAATGCTTAAGATACCAGTATCTACCACACACACCATTACTGGATCAATCATAGGTGTAGGCGCAACGAAAAGATTGTCTGCTGTAAGATGGGGCGTAACGATCAATCTTCTTTGGGCATGGATACTTACTATACCTGTGAGCGCAGTCATAGCTATGTTGTTTTATTCTTTGTTGTCTTTATTTGGCTTGGAATAATGGCTACAATTTTTTTAATACTTTTTTAAAATAATTTGATTCAATAAAGCTAGACTAATATATATGATTATCAATATATTCACATTATGTTGATTATCAAATTACTAAGATTTTTATTAAAAATTGGCTTAAAAGTATCATCATTATTTTCTTTTTAGTTTAAATAAATATGGACTTTGTAAAATCTCTGCGAAATTCCACAAATGAAGAAATTTAAATATCTAACTGAAAGTTAAATGGAAGCGAAAAAACTGTTTTTAATTGTTAGATACTTATTATTGTTTTAAGAAAAAAATAAGAGAAACCTACCAAAATCGGATGTGTGTTTAAAAGAAATAAAATAAAATGTATATTATTTATTAATATATTAAAAATAACAATACATTTGTGACCGAAACACATTAGTAGCGAAAACAATTTATCGAAATGTTTAAAAAATTAGTTCTGACTATTGTTTTTTTTGGGTGTCTTAGTACTATTATAAATGCACAACTAGGTATTAGAGCTGGATTGAATTTTTCATCTGCTAAAATTGAAGTACTTGGAATTAACGCTAATACCGACTCTAAAGTAGGAGTTCATTTTGGGCTTTTAAATGATTTTAAACTAGCTGATAAAATAATTTTTAGACCAGGGGTATTGTTTTCTCTAAAAGGAGGAAAAACAGATGAGTCTTCATTAAATTATTCTTACATTGAAGTTCCTTTTTCTTTAATATATAACTTTACTGGCGAAGATTCAGGATTTTTTGCAGAAGCAGGACCTTATGTAGGATTACTTTTGGCTGCAAAGAGTGAAGATGACGATATTAAGGACGAATTCAATTCTTTAGACTTTGGCTTAAATATAGGTCTTGGTTATGATCTTGGGAACTTTATTGTCGGTGCTAATTATGGAATTGGATTAGTAAATGTTTCAAAAGAAGTTGTTGGTTTTGACGCAACTGCAAAGAACAATAATTTCTCAATATATGGTATTTATCAATTTTAATAATATTTTTTAAATCACAATCAAAAATTTTAACCAATGAAAAAGTTGTATTTTACACTATTAGTATTTTTAGGATTAATCCAATTCTCAAATGCTCAATTAGGAGTTAGAGCTGGATTAAATCTATCATCATTTTCTACAGAAAGCTCAGGACTTTCTATAAGTTCAGACACAAAAGTTGGTTTTCACTTCGGTTTAACTAACGATTTTAAAGTGACAGACAATATAACTTTCAGACCAGGTCTACTTTATTCTGCAAAAGGAGGAAGTTTAACAGTAGAATTTGGTGGACAAAGTGAAACTGTTACAGCTTCATACAGCTACTTGGATGTTCCTTTAAGCTTTGTTTATAACTTTAGTACTGAAGAAAAAGGATTTTTTCTTGAAGCAGGACCTTATGTAGGATTACTTTTATCAGCAAAAAGCGAAGATGAAGACATCAAGGATAGTTTTAACACTCTTGACTTTGGCTTAAATGTTGGCTTAGGTTATGATCTTGGTAATATAGTTGTTGGTGCAAATTATGGATTAGGTTTAGCAAATATTGCAAAAACTGAAGACGGAGATGATACAACTGCTAAAAATAAAAATATATCAATCTACGCTATTTATCAGTTTTAATAGCAAGTAATTAATGCTAGAAAAGTCTAATTTTTTAGCTTACAAATCGTAAACAAGTCCTAAATTCTTACTGAAGTTTAGGACTTGTTTTTTTTTTACAGAAGATCTTTTCAATTATTAATACTTTAGAATTAAGCGATTAGCTAAATTTATCTTTCTTTGAAAATCTGATAGTTATAATTTTATAAATTATAACTATCTCAATTGATCCATCACGGTTACAAATCAGAAAAATCGATTAGTGAGATTTCTACACGCTCGTCTTTCAATTATTTCATAAGATTGTTTACATTACAACTACTTTTTACAAGATGTTTTTGTATATTTAATTACTATTGAACTGAATTAATGAAGTGAACCAATATAGGTCTTAAAAATGACACTTACGTCCTTGGCGGAATGATCTCCTTCGTTTTTTATAGTCAACTACGTTGAGTTTGTATCCTACTGTAAAGCTATTAAAAAAGTACCAATCATTGTCTCTGTCATTTCCTCTTGCTAAGCTTTCTAATTCATTACCTGGTGGACCACCAGGTAATTCGTCCGCTCGATAAGAAATATCAGCAGCTATTGGACCTTTGAATTGTCTAAGTAACTCAAAATCTGGATAATCTTCAGAAACGTCATCTAGATAATCTGTAAATGTAATTCTAGGACCTATCTCAAAGGAGACATACACATCTGGTCTAATAAAATAAGACAATCCAAAACCAAAAGGAATACCTATTTGGTGTAATGAATATGGTGCTTTGTGTCCTGGCAATCCTTGGCCCTCTGTGCTTAATGGCTGCAAGTCATACCATCTTCCACTATAAGACGCCTTGGGATTAAAATTAAAATAGGTAACACCAAAATAAACAAATGGCTTAAGATTGAATTTGCGCAGTTTTTTAAACATATCCAATAATTCTATCTCTGCCAATAATGAAACGTCTTTTAAATCTGTCACAAAATGCAAATTTCGAGCCGCTCTCCATGAATCCTTAGAGTCTCTGTCATAAGCACTTATTGAAGTTTTCGTATATTTAAGTTTTAATGCAAATGATTCCGAAAAGTGATAGCCTAAGTGAACACTCTTGAGAAATCTAGCACCTTGAAAACTAATTCTGCTACTGTAATGACTTATATCTCCTTGATAAGTTGTACCTCCTATACTTGCGCCAACATCAATGTACTGCCCTTTACTAAAGAAGGACAAACACATGAAGCATATGAACAAATATTTAATCATAACTAAACTAATTTTTGATTACATCATCAATTGTGTCATTATTTTCTGAAGATTCTGAACTTGATTTTTTTATAAATGTGTACTTAATATAAAAACCAAAATGAGTATACCAATCGTTTTGGCTAGGATTGCCACGTAGCGTTCCTGTAGGTACTCTAGCATTATCTGTGCCAAAGTACTCTCCTGTTCTGTTTGACAGTTGGGCGCCGAGATAATTACCTGCTGCCATCATCTCATCATAGTTTACATAGGTACCACTGACATCATCAATATAATCTGTAAATGTCTTGCGTGGTGCTGCTTCAATTCCAATGCTTATTTTTTTTGTCAAGTCAAATTCTATTGCTATCCCTATTGGCCTTGAAATAGCCGTAAGACTATATGGTTTTTTATCATTACTTGACATCGTCTGGCCCTCGGTTCCTATGGGCTGAAGTGCTACTGACTTACCTTGGTATGTGGTAGATGGGTTAAATCTAAAGAAATTCAGACCAGCTGTGATGTATAGTCTGACCTTGTATCTATCTAATCTTTTAATGAGTTTATTTACTTTGAGATCAGTATAAATACCAAATTCGTAAATAGGTGTTGTAAAATTAAGATTGCGAGATTTTCTAGTTTCATCTAATGAGAATCGATCATCTCCTGTCAATCGACCACTCATAAAACGAGCATTTATGGATGCCCAATCCGTGACATTGCTACCAAGTGTAGCTCCCCAACTAAATCTAGCAGGACCAGTGCTAAGCCCTATTGTCCTAGGTGTCAGATCCCCATGATAATACATGGCTCCGATGTGTATCTTGGTATATAAATTTTGCCCTTGTACACCACATAATCCTATACATACAAATATAGATATGCGGAAATACAAACGCAAAAGAATTTGCATCTTCATTCTCATTGGTGCTCTCAATAAATAGGTGTTGGTGCAAAATTAAATAAGTTTTAGTAGTTAACAACCATTTTCGTACGACAACAAGCTCAAAAGTAAAATTAATGACAAATGAGTAGAATTTTCTTGATGGGGCGTAGATTAGTTTTGATTAAAGGTAGGTTGTTAAATTAAACATTCTATTTGGTTCAAGCCTGTCAGGCTTGTTTTTTTGAGTCTTTTTACCATTGGTTTCGCCTATGGTTATTCATACTCAAGCCTTATCAGGCTTATAAGAAAACCTAATTTCCAGACATTAAATATCTAAAATGCCTTCAGGTAAATCCATGTAAATTATTTTGTTTTTATCATTAATTTCAACTATAAATTGATCTATCAATGGTAAGTAGAAAGGTTTAGCATCTTTCTGGACAACGGCCATAATCTGCTGTGGAAAAATTTCTACAGCTATGATGGTGCCTATATTTTCATTATTACTGTATATGGCAAAATCCAGGAGTTGTTCCTTATCTTTCTGATTTGCAAATTCGGATGAAGTAATATTTTTTTCTTCCATATAAAGATCCTTCAAACTGATGGTAGCTGCTTCTTCAGGATCATCCATTTCTTCAAACTTAACGAGAATTTGATTGGTTTCTCTTACAGACTCGATAAAATAAGGCACGTAAGAACCATTAATAAGGATAAATACATGGGCGGCATTTACAAAATCTTCAAGAAATTCATCTGGAATATCTGTTTTCATTTCTCCACGTGTACCAACAGGTTTGAGAATGCTGCCTATTTTTACAAACTTTTTTGCCATTTCTTGTTTGTCTAATTAACTTCTATCAAAGTAAGTGTATGCTTAAATCCTTTTTGTGCTTTGGATTCCCAAGTGTCATTCGGTCTACTGCCATCTGAATCATAAACGATCATTTCACGTTTCAAAAGACCAATACCTTTACCATAATACTCAGTCATATCCCTAAAGTTAATGATCGTATTTTCTTTGACCAAGTTCACTCTAATAGCAGGTACTTGCTGCCCATTAAAATCAAATGGTTCATTTATTTCTTCCATTCTTGGATTTAATCCACGGAATAAAGTAATGGGTTCGCCACCAACCACTACTGTCAAATCTTCATACAAAAAAACATTGGCATTCCATCTCAATCCCTTTTTAATAGGAAAAACCAATTTTACTTGCCTAATATTTTCTTCTGTTCTGATCGCCATATTTTTGTCTAAGGAACAAGTCCAAGTATTGGTAGAAATCCAAGGGTCTGACTCAGTTCTTTTGAAGAATCTCTGCAATCTAAATGCTGTGTTACCAGTTGCATCCACAAATGTATCTCCTACTACTTCTCTAATAAACGATCTAAATGTATCTCTCCTTGTACCTCCTGACGACAATATGATACTATCTGAAGCATAGACCCAAGACTTACCAACACTAACAGGAAAAAAATCATATCCAAAGGTGGACTCATCTAATACTTCGGTTTCGCTTTCGCAAGAAGTCATCATAAATATTGAAACAAAAGAAAGTAGAATGAAGAAAATATTTTTCATCTGTGTATTTTTATTTGATTTTTAATGGTCAGATGGAATCTTTGATAAAAAACAATCATTGTGGTTTGCATAAAATAAACCATGATTATTTTTTATGTCGATTTCATATTACGATAAAATTTAATTTATTAAAATTTAGTATTAAGCATCTTAACGCATACTACAAAGAAATTATTATCTACTTCAAACATTTTCATACTTCAGCATACTTTGTCCAATGATACCTCCACCGATGACATCATCTCCTTCGTAGAATACAGCAGATTGACCAGGCGCAATACCTCTCACATTTGCAAAAAACGATACATTTACCTGATCTCCTTTAGGATGTAAAGAAGCAAGTACACCTTTATCATTATACCTAACTTGTGTTACAGCTTCCATTCCGTCGTGTAAAGCTGCATATTTCATGAGATTGATTTGTCCTACACTCATGCCATTGCGAATCAGTTCATCCACTTCGCCAAGGACGACAGTATTTGTATCAGGCAAAATTTCTGTCACAAACATAGGTGTCTTAAATCCGCCACCGAGTCCTTTGCGCTGACCAACGGTGTAAAAAGGATATCCTTCATGGTTGCCAAGGAAATCTCCTTTTGCATTTACGAAAGTACCACCTTTGACTCTATCTTCCAATCCTGGCACACGACGCTTCAAAAATCCACGATAGTCATTATCTGGAACAAAACAAATTTCATAACTCTCAGGCTTTTTGCTTAGATCTTCATAACCAAAATCTTTTGCCATCTGTCTGATCTCTGGCTTGCTGTAGCCACCTAAAGGAAAACTACTGCGCTCAAGACATGATTGCGTAAGTCCCCAAAGAACATAAGACTGATCTTTTCTATCATCTTTGCCTTTAGAAATGAATCTACGACCATTTTCTTCTTTGATAATGGCGTAATGTCCTGTTGCGATAAACTCGCAATCCATAGCATCAGCACGTTTGAGTAGTGCGCTCCACTTGATGTGGGTATTGCATAGTACACATGGATTTGGTGTGCGGCCAGCTATATATTCTTCTACAAAATTATCAATGACATAATCACCAAATTCTTCCCTGATGTCAACTATAAAATGGTGAAATCCCATATTGACTGCCACTTGTCTAGCGTCGTTTATAGAGTCGAGCGAACAGCATCCTGTCTCCTTCTTGGATCCACCTGCACTGGCGTAATCCCAAGTTTTCATGGTGATGCCTACTACTTCATACCCTTCTTCGTGGAGCATCATCGCTGCGACGGTACTATCTATACCACCACTCATAGCTACGAGTACTCTACCTTTTTTACTCATGTTTATTATCTCTTTTGAAGGTGCAAAGATAGTGCAAATTGATTAATAACTGGACACTACAGTGGAGATTGTATCATAGAGCTTCACAATTTAATTTTATTCAAGCCTTTCAGGCTTGTTTTTTCCCATCATTTTTACCCGTAGGCTTCACCTACGGTTATTCAAATTAAAGCCTTTCAGGCTTTGTAGTGCGTTATGATTTAAACCTTTTGAAGCAGAACTAATATATTTCGACTTGGGTGATGAGTTCTTCTTTTACGACTTCGTTGATGATTTGGATGATTTTGGATTTACCCATGAGTAGTTCTTTTTTTAATGGAGCAGATGTCAAATAGACCCTTAAGATGCCATCATTAAAGTATATTTTCTGTGTATATCCGCTGATAATAGGACCCATTTGTTCCTTCCATATTTCTTCGATTTGGGCAGTGTGGTAGCCTTTTGACACACGTTTGTTGGTTTGGATATATTCTCCCAAAACTTCTTTTATACTTTTATCATTGTGTCTGCCCATGATTTATTTTTTGTTTTTCAATCATTAAAATCACGAAATAGTTCCGCAATTTACGGTAAATATACTGTATTCTGTATCAATTTCATTTAGTACTTTGACCATCCTATCTTCATTGGTATCCGTAATGAATACTTGTCCAAAATTATTGTCCAAAAGTAAAGATAACAAATGTTTGACCCTGCTAGGATCCAATTTATCAAAAATATCATCTAACAATAATACAGGTTTTTTGCCTGAATTTGCTTCTAATAGTTTGTATTGTGTCAGTTTCAAGGATAACACAAATGACTTTAATTGGCCTTGAGATGCAAAATGTTTTAATGGTTCGCCATTCATGGTAAATATCAAATCATCTTTGTGAATTCCAAAAGACGTACGTGCCAAGATTCTATCTTTGTCCAAGCTCTTTTTCATCAATGACTCCAAATCATCTGTGTACAACTGGCTTTCGTAAGTGATACTGCATGATTCTCTTTGACCAGAAATCTCAGCATATGTTTCCGAAAAAATATCTTGCATTTGAGCTACTTGTGCCTTTCGTTTTTCAAATATTCTCTGAGCTGGCGCGTACATTCCTGCACTCACAGACTCTAACAGAAGACTGTCAAAATAACGCTGATCCGCAAAAGCTTTAAGTAAGGCATTTCTTCTTTTGAGCAAATTGCTGTAAAGCATTAAGTCATCCAAATAACTGCGATCAGTCTGAACTATGGTATTATTCAGAAAATTGCGTCGTTCTTCACTGCCTTCTAGCATGAGCTGAATATCTGCTGGCGCTATCATCACACACAAAAACTTGCCTACATGATCCCCTATCCTATCTACTTTTTTACCCGAAACTTCGATGTCTTTTCGGTTTCCTGATTGGGATTTGATCACGACTTTTTCCATGTCGGTATTGGTATCAAAAGTGCCTTCGATTCTAAAAAAATCTTTGGACTGCATGATGACCATTTTATCTCCTGATGAAAAATAGCTTTTGCCAAGACATAGATAATACAAGGCATCAAGGATATTGGTTTTGCCCATACCATTGAGCCCCACAAAAGCATTAAATTTATTGTGAAATACTAAATTGCCAGCTTCGTAATTTCTAAACTGGGTGAGTTTTAACGCATTAATGGTCAATATCTTATTTTTGTACTTGGTGAAGATGCAAAGTTAGCATTCTCAGGAAGATTTTGTGTGCGTCTTGTGAATAACTGTAGAAAAAATTTAAGCTATTTCGCCTCCGCAACTACTGCCTGATCCTGCAGTACAGCCATAACAATGCTGATTCAAGACAACTTTCCTGGTCATTAGGTCCGCCATATTAAAATCTTTAATGTGCTTTGTAGAAGATGCCACTTTTAAGTCCAACATTTGATTAAAATCACAGTCGTAGATATATCCATCCCAACTAACAGACAATGTATTGCGACACATCAAACCATCTATCGTACTAGGATTAAAAGCATCAATAAGTGATGTCATATATTCTGAATAATTGCCTGTCTCCACTAGGTAATCTAGAAATCTACTCACTGGCAAATTGGTGATGGCAAATAAACTATTGAATGTAATGTCATATCGTCTGGCTAGTTGCGACTTGAATTCTGACTGTAATGATGCTTGATCACCAGGTAGAAATGCACCTGACGGATTATAGACTAAATCAAGAATAAGACCGCTACCTTCTACACCATAACCCACTTCATTGAGTTTTTTGAGTGCTGCGATACTATCTTCAAATACGCCGTCTCCACGCTGTCCGTCTGTACGCGTCTTGGTAAAGTAGGGCAAAGAAGATACTACATGGACTTTATTTTCAGCAAAAAACTCAGGCAAATCATGATATTTGGGATTGGCCATGATGATAGTAAGATTGCAACGATTCATCACTTTTTTGCCCAACTTCGTACATTCTTCGACAAACCATCTGAAATGTGGATTCATCTCAGGCGCTCCACCTGTAATATCAACGGTAGGAATGTCGTGGTCTTTTAAAATTTGAAGACAAGTTTCTAAAGTAGCCCTATCCATATTTTCTACTTTTTTGTCTGGACCTGCATCCACATGACAATGGGCACAAGTCTGATTACAAAGTTTACCTATGTTTATCTGGAAGATTGCTGTTTTTACGGGTGTAATGGAGTGACCCACTTTAGAAATAAAGGGTTCAAACTGGTCATCTACCAATGTTTTACCATTTAGCACATCTAATTGGTAAAAAGTACTAGACATTTTATTGTCTGTGGTACTCAGCGATTTTGATCTTTGTTTTACACCCATTTTAGTATAGAATATTGCTTGATTGAATTGATAAGAACACAAAAAAATTACATAAGTTTTGACTTGATGGTATTCATCATTGGCACAGCATTGACTAATGTAGCACCACCTTTGATAGCAGCGGCTACGTGGACGGCTTCCATCATTTGTTCTTCATCGGCTCCTGATGAAAGACATGACGTAGTGTACGCATCCATACAATATGGACATTGAACTGCATGTGCCACTGCAAGGGCGATCAGATTTTTTTCTCGAATGGTGAGTGCTCCTTCTTTGAAAACTTCATTATACCATGCAAAAAACTTACGTCCCATTTCTGGTTGTAAATCAGTGATTTCGCCAAACTTCTTGAGATCTTCTGGTTTGAAATAGCTCATATATTATCTAATTGAATTGATTATTGAAGGGCGAATTTACACCATACTTTTCGCTTCTTGTAATCAAATTTAAAATATATACGATTGGATGGGTATTATTGGATGTTTGGAGTGGTAGATTTGTGAAATTGGGGTAATTGCGGATTTGCGGATTTGCGGAATTGCTAATTTGTGGAATTGCTAATTTGTGGAATTGCCGAATTGGTATAATTGTGGATTTGCGGATTTGCGGAATTGTGGAATTGCTTATTTGCTGAGTTATTGATTTAGGTAAAGCTTTAAAAATTTAGGCGTTTTTCTATATGATACTTTTATGCACTTGGACTGATACTTTAATGCATCAGTGGGATCTAGTGGGAATGCGGTGGGAACTCGTGGGAACTCACTGGGAACTCAGTGGGAACTCAGTGGGAATGTGGTGGGAGTATAGTCGGAACGTGTAGGGACCATGTAGGGAGCATGTAGGGAGTTGATAGGGAGTAAGTAGGAAGTATCTATGGAGTTGTCTCGTCCTAAAATAGCTACACAGGTTATTTAAATAATCCTAAAATAACTTTACACTATGCAAGAATAAAGCAATTATCACTTACTTGATTTAAAAGTCAGAAATAAAATAATTGGAAAATTATCTAGGCAATATTGCTAATAAACTTGGGTGTAAATTTCATGGTGGACGGCACCTGCATTGCCAGGATACACCTCATCTTTGAACGATTTACCATCAAGGTCTTCTTTCAAAATGATGGTGAGAAAATCCTTTGCAACTTCTGTATCTAGGAAATCTATTTCATCCGTAGAATCTCGATCGGAATTCAACTCAGTATCCCAGTTTTCAGTACATTCAATACTTCTGCTTGTAAAGTGCATCATACCATTAGAAATAAAGACATCCAATTGTTTTCCTGCGATTTCCACATATCCTATATCAGCAATCATTTTTGCTTTGTTGGGGATCTTATAATACTCACACTTATATTTAATCTTGTAGTCATTGGGAACTTGGTAGATGTGTTGGCTCCACTCACCTTGAAAGGTTATTTCCCGATTAATTATAAGAATATGAATGACAATTTTAAAAACAAACTTGTACCTTGGTGTCAAAAGTAGTATCCTATTACAAGTATTTATGACTTCTATATCTTTTAAGGTTTATTAATTTTGTAAAGAATTTTTAATTTCTGGATATCCCATTAAAAAAATTATTTTTCCTCCCCTGCCATTATCAGCTTTTCCGGATTTCCAAACATAGTTTTTTACGGGAATGGTGGAGATCAGTTCATTCAGATCATTCGGATTATACAATTTAAACAGGGCCAGAAATCCATCGAGCATGGTAATTAGAGGAAGAATAGGAATCAGATAAGTAAATATCAACCGGGTAATCCTGAATGGCTGAACAAATGGCGCGCTGAGTATAACAGACAATGGTACAAATATGGTCATACCTACAACCTGCCATAAACTGTCGTTATTGCCTTCCAATACAGCTATCGAATTTCCACTATCAGCTATTTGGTTCAAATAATATTTTGCTTTCGTTTCATCCATCTGATGGAAGGAATTGATAAATGTATATGTACCTCTATTATGGGTAGAAAATTTCTCCAGCTCTATATTAATCACTTTTGCACCTTCTGGCAAAAGAGGCAATACCGTCTCTATCCCAGCACCTATTTTACTGTCAATGTTGATGATGGCTTTAGTTTGGGTATGACCGATGACTTCTTCCAAAAATGGTAAAAATGGTTTTGCTGCGTTTACTTTAACTACAAACCATGACATAAATTCATACATATCTCTTTTCAAAAATGACGGGTACCACTTTTGATTGCTAAATTGAAATATTTGTTTTCGTTTCATGATGCAAGTATAAATAATTTAACGTAAATTTAGGCCAAATGTACTATTTTATTAGACCAGTTGTACTAAAATGAATAAAAAAAAAGAAATTCTTTTAAAAATTGCCCAACTTTTATTTACCGAATTTGGTGTAGCCGAAGTATCATTAAGACAAATCGCTGCTGAAGCTGGCATCAGTCACAGCAATCTCATCTACCATTTTCCATCAAAAAATGACATCATCATCGCCCTTCATCACCAGTTGATGGAAAAAGCCATAGGACTCAATAAGCAGGTTCAGGCCGCTTCACATCCCTTACAAGGTTTATACCATAGTACAAAAATCGGTTTTACAATTCTTTATGAGTATCGTTTTCTAATGATTGATCTACCCCATATTTTGCGAGATAATAAAATCCTCCATAACACATTTCTTGATCTGGAAAAACTACGTGCAGACATGTACTTGATCGAAATACAAAAAGCCATAGACCAAAATCTGATGCGACATGAACTATATCAGGGAGAATATACCGGGCTCATCGAGCGGATTAAGATATTCAGTGACGCATGGATTGCGTCATCGGCCATCTATGATTCACCCGAAAACAACAACGTTATTGAAAAATACATAAAGCTGTTTATGGGCTTTTTTTATCCCTATCTGACTGACATGGGAAGGAGTGTTTTTGATGAAGTGTACTTTCAATAAATAATAACTCGCATGACTGTATATGACATTTTGTACTCTTTTAGCATCTCCAGAATTAATTGCCAAGATGAGAAAGCCTATTCAATAATTCTGCTTTCCAGGTATCACACCACGCACGCCCCCTCGCGGACTTTCCACATCACCAGTATATCTTGGTATCACATGGATATGACAATGTGGAATGGATTGACCAGCAGCTTCTTGGATATTGATTCCGATATTAAATCCATCTGGGTTAAAACGAATCTGTAAGTGTGTTTTTACTTTATTGACCATCATCCAGCAGGCCATTTGTTCTTTAATACTCAAATCAAAATAATTAGCTATCAACCTTTTAGGTACGATAAGTGCATGACCTAAGCTGACAGGATATTTGTCGTAAAAAGCAAAGGTCGTACCACTTTCATAGATCAAATCTCTTGGCTGATCATCGTTAAAAAATGGACTAACTTTTGTATTGCTAGCATGGACGGAAGTATAATGTTGGTAAACATATATTTCGCAACTATCGTTTAAAAACATAGAACTAAAAGGCAGTTTGACATTGCATTGATAAGTTGGTTTTTGATGGATTTTGTGCGTTCTAAATCCTTCATAAGTAATGTCTCTTCGTACAGCAAAATATGCTTTACCATTTGGTTTTAGCAAAGCAGAAATCTCCATTATGACATCCGATTGTTCTTCTTGCATCAAGACATTTAATACATAAAAACAGATTATGGTATCATATTTTCCTGTTGGTTTCTCAGGAACATAATATGGATCGTACCCTGTAATTTTGACACCCTTTTCTTTTAGCAAAGTTACATCGCTTCCTAATCCACAACCATAATCTAAGGTATCACCAACTAAAAGATTTCTTTCAAGTAGAATTCTAGCTGGGAATGAAATGGTGTTTCGTTCTTTTGCGGTTAGGTGGGTGAATTCGTTTTTTTGTGTCATGGTAAAAATTCAAATCCATTATTGGATGCAATAGTAATTAGTGGTTGTATGGTCTCTCGAAATTTATCCTTTGTGAAGCTATCTTCATAATCTGGAAAAATGGTTAAATACTCTTCAAGTAATTTGCTTTTAGGATGTGAAGATTTCATTATATTTATAGCTGTCTGTTGCAAACCAAAAAAACCATCAAAATATCGATCATGAGGTAATTTATCACTTTTTGTGCTATTAAATCTTTTATCAGCAGGTATAAGGTTCCAAATCAGATCATGAGAAACAAAATTATGTGGGATATAATGTTCCACAGCGTACTCATTGATATTGAGTAATTTACCTGTATAGATGCAAGTCACAGGACCATTTTCTTTAATGATTAAATCCCAAAAGTTCTTTCGTTGATTTGTCAACTGCTTTCTTAATTCTGTCTTTAAAATCTTATTTGGAATATCTGGAACATTTGGATTTTTTGATTGTAAAAATAAAGCCAAATTCCACATACAAAAGTCTTTGAGAATTTTCGCATTGGTAGTCAAATAGTCCATCCAATCAGGATTTATTTCTATCCTATCAGCATACAAAGCATAGGGACATTGATTATTAAACGATTGAGATTCATAATAAATTCTTTTTTCTCTAACACTATCCTTTTCTTCACCAATTCTCGAAAACCATGGACTCAAAAACCAATGTGGTACTTGATTGTCAAAATGTCTTAAAATGCCATTAACCAGTTTATTCTGAGATAAGACAAGCTTTTGATACACCACTTCTATCTTTTCATCTATGGTAATTCCACTAAGTTTTGCAATTTCTAATATTTTTGTTTGCATTGAATCTTGCTTACCAAATGATACATGAAAATAGTTGACTGTATACCAAGCATTAGAAATCATTCGAGCAAAGATATTTTTCTTTAATATTGAAATTTGTCCTAACTCAGCCTCCTGAATTATGGAAAGTAACCAGTAAAACTTGTATGTTGAAACTTTATGATTAAAACAAGATGCCATAAAATTTATAGGCAGATTTTTATCGCTAGGAAGTTGAGTTGACATTTTGATTCAAAAGATTTAATTCTACGAAGGACAAATATAAAAACAATTGAGCAACATAAAGACCCAGAGCAATTATAATATTGCCACTCAAATTACTTTATTCATAAAAGTATAATACTACCTTTTATAAATATTACCCCAAAACCCATCTCCCCTACTCCACCAAAACCAATTTTACCTTAAATGGTAAGGAATCTTTTGTACCTGATAGGATGTACACACCACAAGGTAGATGGCTAAGATCTAAATCACCTTGTTGGGCTACGATTGGATGGGCTTGACCATTAGTGTTTAATAATGTTGTATAGACGATGTTTTGGTCTTGGGTGTAAAAATGACCTGTGCGGCTAGGATTAGGATAAAATAAGGGTAATGTTTGTGAAGTTTCTATAGTCGATGTAGTGCATTCACCGGGTACGTACTCACAATCTGTGTATCCATCTATATATGCAAAACAAGCATTGACATAAGTTTTATTATTCACACAGACAGGATTATACTCTAGCGTACAAGCTATATCGGCATCAGTCTCTCTGTAACAAATGTCATCTATATAAAATCCGTTGGAAGAAATCATGCCATCACCATATAGATTTAGGTCAGTCACTTTGTTTGACATGTAATCAGTTACTTTATAAACGAACTCACCATCTACCCATAACTCAAATGAATTTTGTTTGGGTTTAAAGATAATGGCAAACTTAATCCAAGTATTAGCCTGAAAGTTAAAATTTGCCAAGTTAATAAAGCCTCCGTTTTGTATCTTAAAAACTGTTCCCACAAGATCGCTACCCATTAAAACTCCAAGAGGATATGCCAAAGGCTCATTGGTTTCTAAGCCCCAAGATCCTCCGTTGCCATTAATTACATACATTTTCCATTCTAATCTGGCTGCAATGTCTTCGCTCAATACCCTATCAATATTATAATCAATGTCATTTACGTTTTCAAAATATACACATTTATTATTTGTTCCTGCAGGGAAGGTTTTAATGGTAGCATTTTGAGATGAAGAACTGAAAAGGGTGAATTTTGGTGAAGCTTGTGGGACAATTGGCCCTTCGGTATACTCTTCGAAATCTACACAATCTGCATAACTAGCCACATCCAATTGACAACAGACGGTACAGTTTCCATTTTCTTGAGAAAAAGCTGCGGTAATCGATCCGAAGAGTAAAACTGAGATTATGAAAAAGTATTTCATCTGTATATTTTTATTTGATTTTTAATGGTCAGATGGAATCTTTGATAAAAAATAATCATTGTGGTTTGTATAAAATAAACCATGATTATTTTTTATGTCGATTTCATCTATTTTAGTTTATGTGTTTTTTAATATTGAAAGTAATCTAATGTTTCAATTCCAGAAATTGCGATCGCTGTCTGCCGTTTTTGTTCGGCTTTTTTAACGTCCTGATTTCTAAATATTTAATTTCGGAACAAACTTATAAAAAAAGGATTAAAAATCTATTTTCTTCGCCTTTAATATTTATGTACAAAGCTTTTTACCACTATAATCGATTGATCTAACTTTTCAAATTGGATTTATTGTATGCTTTGTTATTTTGCAAATCACCGTAAGTTGAGAAATTTTAATAACCGTAAAACGAATGTTTAGTCAAAAAAAATCTTTAATACTATGCTATTTTATGATATTACATTTTTTTTACATATTTAAGGTAAATATCTCCGATAATAGTTATATATTTGTGCTTTAGTTCCGATTAGCAGTATTTATATGAGATATTAGTTTTAGGTAAGGCTAGTTTTTCTCAGATTTTTACGATATAAAATTGCAGCAATTATATATAAAAAGTATCTCCACTATTGGTTCAAGCAAACAACAGTGGAGACACAACAAATTACAAACTAATCTGCAAAATAGTTTGTAGTTGAGAGGAAGGAAGAAGAACGTTTCATAAATGTTCTCTTCCTTTCACTTTTTTTAGTACTACCTTGCA
>Ga0209812_10000485_pt1 | contig 36057 bp, 27 predicted proteins | sample JI71714BDNA_FD_187502 | JGI IMG/M metagenome (GOLD analysis project Ga0209812, IMG submission 187502) | Wastewater effluent complex algal communities from Wisconsin, to seasonally profile nutrient transformation and Carbon sequestration -... | ecosystem: Engineered > WWTP > Effluent > Algae...
CGGCCGGGCGGTCCGGCGACAGTCGCCAGAGGCCCCGCTGGTCCACGGAGGACCCGGTTTCGCGGACATCGGCGAGCAGCGCGGCGACGCGCTCGCCGCGGAAGCTGGTGAAGCCGCTGTAGGTGTGGTTCGCGATCCCGGGACCACGGCTGCCGGTTTCGGCCAGCGCGACCAGCGGGCGGTTGCCGCTGCCATCGCTGTAGAACACCGCATCGAGCAGCGGCGAGGTGCTGACCTCGGCGTCGAGTCGCGCCCGCGCCGCATAGAGCAGCGCGCCGCCGCCCAGCGGCGACAGACCGCTGGTGAAGAACAGGAACTCCGCGCGCGGGGATCCGGCGACGCCCGGACCCAGCGCATCGCGCCGGCGGACCAGTGCACGTCCGGCGGGGTTGCCCTGGCAGACCCGCCAGATGCCGACGTTGTTCGGCGAGAGCACCAGCAGCGAGGCGGTGCCGAAGGTGTAGAGCTCACCGCCGGCACCCTGGGCCAGCCCGTTGAGTTCGCGGAATTGATCCGCCTCGATCCCCGAGACATTCGGGCGCAGCGCAGGCTCGGCCGAGCCCTCCAGCGCGCAGGTCGAGAACACGCCATTGAAGGGTCGGCGCAGCACCCCATCGCGCCGGCCGGCCGGGGTATCCAGCGCGGTATCGAGTGCAAACGCATTGCCGGGCAGGATCTGGATCAGTCCCAGCGCGCGATTACCGACGCCGGTATTTGACACCAGGGTGATGTTCGGGCCGCGATTCGGTCCCAGCAATCCATCGGTTCCGCCGCGGGCGATCTCGGTATTGCGGCTTCCGTCATGCAGCCATAAACCGACCGTAAAACTCGTGGTCCCACCGCCGGCCGGACCTGCCGTGGCGGCAAACAGATTGAAGGGCGCGGCGACGCTGTAATCCTCATGCCAGATCGTTGAAAACACGTGGCCGGCCTCGGCGCCGCTGCGACCGGGCCCGAGGGCATCTGCGGTATCCGGACGCGCGATCGGCCGCAGACCACCGTCGGGCGTCTGGGTCCACAGCGTCGGTGCCGCGATGGTGCTGCTCAGCCGAAAGCTCAGCAGTCCACTGGCGCCGAGCTGCTGCGAGGCCACGCCGGACACATCGGCCGGAAAGCCGGCGGGCCGGATGCCGCTCGACGCGGTGGCCGCGGCAACGCGCCAGTTCGGGCTCTGGGCGCTGACGGGGGCAGCGCCGAGGGCAGCCAGCGAGAGGGCGAGCAGGGTCGTACGGGTTCGGAACGTGCGGTGCATCAGCCAGCGGCATCGGGTGATCGGCGGGCAAGCGTGGTCCGAGTCCGACCGCCCGTCTCCATCGGGCGTCCTCGCAGGGTCCTCGAAGCGTCCACGGCGCCGTGTCGATGAGATCGACACCGGCGGAAGCGCCCGTGGTGGTTCCGTGGACGCGCCGGGGAGATCGGGCGGCGCTGGGTATGGACAATGCGGCGTGATATCGCGTCCGGTCACCGCTCAAGGAGAAACGACATGAAGGGGTTGCAGCGATCCATCGCCGTGCTGGCACTTTCGCTCACGCTGGCTGGCGGCTGGGCTCAGGCCAGCGAGTCCGGCCGGATCGACATCCAGCGGGTGCTGCCGAATGGCCAGCTCACCCGGGAGATTCCGGCCGGCGAGCCGGTGACGCTCCGGATCAGCGGCGTCTGGCACGACGGGTGTACGCCGGCCGTGGCGGGCTTCGAGCGCAGCGGACAGGGTCGCCTGTTGAATCTGTTCTGGAACCGCGCGCTGTTGATTGGCTGCGCGCAGGTCCTGACGCCGTTCTCCCGCGATCTCGACAACGTACGCTTCGATGAGGGTGAAATCGGCGTCTTGCCGGTGACCGTGTTGAACACGCACGGCGCCGCGCCCTCTGGTAACGATGCGCTGTACCTGATTCAGGGCGCGACCGTGCTGCCGTCGGTCGAACTGGCCATCCAGGCGCCGGCGTCACGACAGGTGGCGCACTGGCCCACCGCGCGTCGTCCGCCGGACGGTCTGTATGCGCTGACGCCGATCCACGACATCAGCGGCGGCTGGTATGCCCCGGAGCACGCCGGGTCCGGGCTGATGATCGATCATCAGCGACGCCAGGCGGGATCGACGACGCAGGACGAGTTCTGGGGCACCTGGACCAATTTCGCGGTCGACGGCGAATCCCAGTGGCATCTGTTTTCGGAGACCTATTGGGTGACGCCGACCCGCGCGCTCGGCAAGGTGTTTCGCGCCATGGACGAGCCACGCGGCTGCACGCGGGAATTCCCGAATCCGACGTGCATTTTCGAAGCGCGTGCCGCGAAGCGACTGGATCCGGTCGGCATTTTCCAGCTGGACCTCCAGGGTCCGGACGAACTGGTCCTGACCATCGATGATTCCGGGACGACGTTATTGCTGGGTCTGATGCAGCCGCCGGTCGAGGGTTATCGCGTCCGCCTGCGTCGGCTGTAAACCGTGGAAACGGGTTGAATCCGGAATCGCGGGTCAGAGGGCGGGTGTCGAGCCTGGTGATCCGCACCGCACGGGAAACAGAGTCATGTCGGCCGGAGATTGGAAAGAGCTGTTTCAGGCCAGCTGCACCGGCAACCTCGCGCTGGTCGACTATCACGTCCGCGCCGGCGTCGATATCAACCACGCGCATCCGGAGATTCTGTCCACTCCGCTGGTCGGCGCGATTCTCGCCCGGCAGGAGGACGTCGCCCTGTATCTGCTGGATCACGGCGCCGAGCCCACGTTGGCCTCCGAATTCGACGGCCTGACGCCGCTGCAGGCGGCGCGGCAGACCGGCCTGCGGGCGGTGGAACAGCGGCTGCTGACGCTGGGCGCGTCTGACCGCGCTGCCGGAGCGGGCCACTGGTGGGAACGCCTGCGGCGACTCGGCGGGTGAGCCCTCGCGGATCCGGACGCGACGGCTCACGCAGCCGTAGCGATTCCTGCCGCTTCGCTCAGGGCGTCCAGCACGTCGTAGCGTCGGTGCCCGGCGTCGAGGCGGCGTCAGCGCCAGTCAGCCGCGCCAGCGCGGCTTCGGCGTCGTGATACAGGCGGCTGCGGCGGCTGGCCGCATCCTCTTTCAGCGCCGTCACGCCGGTCTGCAGCAAGCGCCGCGCGCAGACCGGGTCGCCGTCGCCCACGGCCTGCAGACCGTGCAGCAGGCCGAGGACCTGCGGCCATTGTCCGGTCGAGCGGCCGTTCTCCAGCGCCGCCGGGTCCAGGGTGGTCAACAGCTCGCGGGCGCTGCGGCCCTGCGCCAGCGCCGCGCTGGCCCGAACCAAGGCAACGTCCTGGGTCTGCGGATTGCTGGCCCCGGCCACGGCCACGAGGCGCTGGTGGGCGTCGCGCAGGATCGGACTGGCGGCGTCGGCGTTGCCGGCTTCGTAGTGCGCGCGGCCGAGGTTGCCGAGGCTGATCCAGGTGGCGACGTGGGCTTCGCCCAGCTTGGCGAGCAACCGTCGATGCACGTCCTCGGCGATCGGGATCACCCGAACCCAGTCGCCCTGGCGGAAGTACACCCCCATCAGCTCGTTGAGCAGGCTGAGCATGCGGCTGTGCTCGGTGCCGAGTTGGGCGCCGATGACGGCGCGGGCCGCCTGCAACGCGGCTTCCGCGCGAGCGTGGTCGCCTTCGAGGCTGTAGCTGCGTCCGGCGCTGAGCTGCGCCAGTGCCAGCAGCAGGGTGGTATCGCCCGGTCGGGCCGCCAGTTCGGCGGCAAAACGTTCGTAAGTCCGGACCGCGTCGGCGGAGCGCCCGGCCAGTCCGAGCGCGGCGATCAGGTCGATGACCAGGCTGTCGCGCAGCACTGGCGATTGCAGCGGACCGACCGGCGTGGCGATGGCTCGCTCCAGCTCCGGCACGGCCTCGGCATAGGCGCCGCGGGCCAGGTGCCAGGTGCTGGCGGCGAGCGCGTGCAGCGCATCGTTGTCGGTAGCGCCGTCGGTCGGCGCGAGCAATGCCAGTTCCTGCGCGGCCTCCTCGAAGCGGGACAGGCGCGCCAGCACGCGCACCCGGATCGCCCGTGCGTGGCGCGCCTCCGGGCTGGCCTCGCCCAATTCGCGGCCAAACAGGGCCAGCGCCTGAGCGGCTTCGGCCTCGGCTTCGGTCCACAGATCGAGGGTGTTGAACAGGCTGGCCAGGTTGAGGTGCAGCGCGGCGGCCGTCAGGGGCTGCTCGCTCAGCCGCTCGCCCAGTCGCGCGCGGGCCGCCAGCAGCACCTCGCGCAGCGGCGCGTCGGCGCCCTTGCCGAGGATCAGCGGATTGGCGCGGCTGATCAGGTCCTCTTCGACGAAGCGCACCAGCGCGTTGGCGCGTGCCAGCTCCGTCTCGGCGCGCTGGCGGGCTTGTTCGGCCGCGGTCCGCAAGACCAGCGCCGTCACCAGACCGACCACCAGCAGGACCATCAGCGCCACCCGATAGGGCCGCCGGGCCCGGTTGCGCGCCAGCGCCCGGTCGCGAGCCTGCTGCTCCAGCGCCTGCTCGGCCTCGCGGGCGGCGGCGGCGCGACGCTCCGGCAGCCGCTGCAGCCGCTCGCCCAGCTCGGCGACGCTGGCACAGCGGCGAGCCGGATCGCGCTCGGTGGCCAGCCGCAGATCCTCCCGCAGCAGCGGGTCGTCGATCTCGGTCTCCCACCCCGAGGTCATCGGCTCGCGGAGTCGGCCGGTCAGCAGCTGGAAACCCAACACGCCCAGGGCGTAGATGTCGCTCCGGACCGTGGGCGTCTGGCCGGTGTAGAGCTCGGGCGCCAGATACAGCGGCGTCCCCGAGTTCGAATCCTGATCCAGATCGGCGGTCTGGGTCAGGCCCTGGCGGGTGATGCCCAGCTCCTGCAGGCGCTCCGGATCCAGCATCCGCCCGCTGCCGAAGTCGGTCAGCCGCACGTCCAGACCGTCGGCGCCCGCCTGCACCAGCACGTTCGCCGGCTTCAGATCCTTGTGCAGCACGCCGAGCGCGTGGGCGGTCCCGAGCGCCGCAGCGATCTTGCGGAACAGTCCCAGCCGCGCGTCGCGGTCGAGGCGGTCGAGGTGCTCGCCGGCCCAGTCGAGCAGGTTCTGGCCGCCGTGCTCCAGTTCGACGAAGTACGGCGCGACCTCGAAGTTCCAATCGATCAGGACCACGAAGCCGGCCGCGTCCGGCGCGCCTTCGTGCAACACGCGCAGCAGCGTGGTCTCGCGCTTCAGCGCCCGCAGGCGCTCGCTGTCGAGGGCGAACTTGAAAACCCGCGGCTCGCCCGTCCGGTGGTGCTCGGCCAGCCACACCTCGCTGCCCGGCCGGCTGCCGAGGCAGCGCTCCAAGCGATAGTTCGGGCGCTGCGGGACGGTTGCCCCGGCCGTCAGCGCGAGCGGGCTCTCGGCATGACGGCCGCTGGTGGTGCGCGTGACCGTCCCGTCCAGTCGATAGCCGACCCGTGCCTGCGTGGTGATGCGCTCGGCATTGTCCTGCCCGAGAGCGCGGCGCAGCTTGGCGATGGCATTCGGCAGCACCTTCTCGATGGTGATCCGGCCGGCCCAGACCTCGCGCAGCAGCTCCTCCTTGGTGACCAGTTCGCCGGCGTGCCGGAGCAGATAGGCCAGCAGGTCCATGACCCGCGGTTCCAGTTCGACCGGCAATCCGGCAACCCGCAGTTCCCGACGCGCTTCGTCGTATTCGGCGCTGCCGAAGCGGTAGCACTGGCTGAGTCGGTCGGTGGCGGATGTTTCTCTGGGCACGAGCAGACGGTGACAGGGGTGGTCCGGCCGAGGATGCGTGCGCCGGGTGTCGGCCTCCAGTGCCAGTGGATCGGGTGTCGCTGCTGCGTCGGGCAGTCAGGGTCGAGTCGAGCCCCAGCGGCGGGCGCCGGCGCTCAAGCCATCAGCGCGCGCTGCACCATCAGCTGCAGCCGGGCCTGGTCCATCCAGTCGTTGATGCCGAGTTCGTAGAGCAGGCGCAGGCGCGGGGCCTCGTGCAGGGCCGGCTCGCTGTCGATGGCGCCGAACCAGATCGCCTCGACCGGGGCACCGCCGTCCGGGTGGGCGACGGTCAGGCGCAGGTGCCGCTCCTTCAGCCAGCGCCGCTGCAGCACGCGGAAGACGTTGTCGAACAGCGGCGGCGGAAAGTGCTGGCCCCACGGGCCGGCGTCGGCCAGCGTCCGGGCCAGCTCGATGGTCAGGTCGGCCGGGCGCAAGCCGCCGTCGGTGGCGATGCGGCGGGTCAGATGGGCGGCGGCGCCCCATTCGGCCAGCGCGGCGTCGAAGGCAGCGGCCAGCGCGGGCAGGGCGTCGGCGCGGATCGACAGACCGGCCGCCATCGCGTGGCCGCCGTAGCGGGTCATCAGGCCGGGATGGCGGGCGTCGACCAGCGCCAGCACGTCGCGCAGGTGGACGCCCGGAATCGAGCGGCCGGAGCCGCGCCAGTCCTGCCCGTCCTCGTCGGCGGGCGCCAGCGCCAGCGTCGGCCGGTGGTGACGCTCGACCAGCCGCGAGGCGACCAGCCCGACCACGCCGGCGTGCCAGCCGGCGTCGTGCACGACCAGACCCAGACCGACCCCGCCGGACAGCCCGTCGACCACGACTTCCGCTTCGGCCTGCATGTCCTGCTGGATCGCCCGGCGCTCGCGGTTGTAGTCACCGAGCTGGCGGGCCAACACGCGGGCGCTGGCGGCCTCGGCCGGTTCGGCCAGCAGGCAGCGGATGCCGATGGCCATGTCGTCCAGACGCCCGGCCGCGTTCAATCGCGGCGCCAGCTGGAAGCCCAGCGTGCCGGTGTCGCTCTTGTCCGGCGCGCGGCCGGCGTCGTCGAGCAGCGCGCCGATGCCGGGGCAGGCCAGCCCGCGGCGAATCCGCTCCAGCCCGGCGCGCACCAGAATCCGGTTGCCGTGGTCCAGCGGGACGAGGTCGGCGACGGTGCCGAGCGCGACCAGATCGGTCAGCGCGGCGAGGTTCGGGCCCTTGCCGTCGGCGAAGTGGCCGGCCTCGCGCAGGCGCTGGCGCACTGCCAGCATCAGGTAGAAGGCGACGCCGCAGCCGGCCAGCGCGCGGCCGGTGCCGCTGCCGCCGGGCAGGTTCGGGTTGAGCAGCGCGGCCGCCGCCGGCAGGGTGTCGCCGGCGAGGTGGTGGTCGGTGACCAGCACGCGAAAGCCCGCGGCATTGGCGGCAGCGACGCCGGCGACGCTCGCCGTGCCGTGGTCCACGGTGATCAGGAGCGCGGGCGCCAGCTCGGCCAGTTCCGCCACCAGCTCGGGCGTCAGGCCGTAGCCATGCCGGAAGCGGTTCGGCACCCGCCAGTGCACGTCGCGTGCGCCGAAGCCGGTCAGCGCGCGGACGACGATGGACAGCGCGGTAGCGCCGTCGGCGTCGTAGTCGCCGCAGACCAGAAATCGGCCGCCGGCGCGCAGCTGCGCGACCACCAGCGTTGCCGCGATGTCCATGCCGTCGATGGCGTCGGGGCGCAGCAGCTGGTCCAGCCGGTAGTCCAGCTCGGCGGCGCTGATCACGCCGCGACCGCGCAGCACGCGAGCCAGCACTGGATGCAGCGCCGGTTCCAGTGCGTCGGGGGTGTCCGGCAGCGGCCGGGCGCAGATGTCGAGCACCTCAGCGCCTCGCCGGCCGGCGCCAGATGCGGAAGGCATCCAGTCGAGACAGGGTCCAGGCCTCGCCGCTGACGCAGCGCAGCGTGCCGCGAAAGCCGGGCAGTGCGTCGGCGAGGCCCTCGCGTCGCGTATCGATCAGCGCGGCCTTCGTGATCGGCGCGCGCGCCATGCCGGACAGCCGCGCCAGCCCGAGCAGCAGCGGATCGCTGCTGTGCACGCTGGCCCAGTGTCGGCGCACCTCCGGCAAACCGCCGGCGCCGTGCAGCCACACCGTGTTGACCGGCGGCAGGCCGCGGGCGACGCGTACGGCATTGGCCGGCAGGACGTGCAGTGCCACCTGGAACTCGGTGAACAGCTTCAGCCACCAGCCGCTGAGCGTGAGCGCCTCGCGCAGATCGGTGCCGAGGGCGTGGTCGGGTGGCGCGAGACCGGCGCCGGACGCGGCAGTTGCCGGCAGCTGCCAGAGGCTGGCGTGGTTGGTCGGGATCAGACCGAAGTCATGGGCAACTTCCGCCACGGCCTGGTCGATGGCCTGCTGCTCGGTCGGGCTCGTTCCCAGCGACTCGGCCAGCGCCAGCAGACGGGCGCCGTTGACCTCGGCGCGCGCCCAGGTCGGCGTCAGGCAGACGAAGCGGGATTCGGCGAGGGCACGCAGTTCGATGGCGGGGTCGGCGGCCAGCGTGACCGCGGCAGCACCGGCGCCCTCGGCGTCGAGCCCCAGTTCCGGCGCCAGCTGCGCCCACAGGCCCGGGGCACGGGCGTCGGCTGATGTGGCGCGGATCAGCCGGGCGTCGAGGCCCGGGTGCTGGCGTTTCGCCTCCGCGCGCGCGGGCGCCAGCAGCAGTCGGCTTGGCATGGTGCAGAGGTGCTCCGGGTCGTGCGGGCCGCGGAGGGTACGCCGGCGGCCGTCAACAACCGCGTCAGGACAATTCTTCGGCGCCTTCGAGGAAGTGCTGGATCAGCGTGCGGCCGACCAGCGTCGGCTCGCCGAGCCGATCGGCGAAAGCCGCGCGCATGCGCACCGTCTGTGCGCGGACCTTCGGTGCGTTCGCATCCTTGCCCTGGCCGAAGACCTCGCTGCCCAGGTGGCTGACGAACCGGTGCAGGTCGAAGAAGTAGCGTTCCTGGCCCACGGTCAGGAAGTCGAAGACCGGCGCCGCCGAGGCCGGCGTGTCCACCGAGCGCTGGCTCCGCATCTCGCGCTCCAGCACCAGCCGCACCGAGCTGCCGGCCAGTGCCGCGTAGGGTTCGCCGACGTTGGCAGTATCGAGGTCGGCGGCGATCAGCATCAGCTCGGCGGTCCGGGCCAGTGCGTGATCCTCCGCGGTGATCATCGAGCGCATCTCGCGCACCACGCTGGGCGCCAGCGAGCCCCCGGAGCTGACCGATTCGGCGGTGTTGAACGGCGCGGGTCGGGCGTCGAAGGTCGAGCCGGCGATCATGCAGCCGAGGTTGAAGAAGTAGTCGGCGTCGATCTCGCGGTCGAAGCCGGCGGCGAGCAGGATGCGATGGGTCTCGGCGATGCTGGCCTTCTCGTTGTTGCCGACCAGCGAGTCATAGTCGGTGTGCTCGCGCTGGCGCAGGTCGTGACAGGTGGCGAACAGCGAGAGCTGCAGCCAGGCGTCGGCGTCCAGCACCTCCCAACCGCGGGTCAGCCGGACGCGCGCCAGCCGGCCGTTGAGCAGCTCCAGCGCGTGCGCCTCGTTGTGATAGTGGTGATGGTCCGTGCCCCAGCTGCCGTGGCGCGTCGCCATCCGGACGAAGGACAAGGCCAGCGCCCGCCCCGTCAACTCGATGGCGCGCTGATGCGTGTCGCCGAAATGCTCGAGGTAGCGCTCACGAACCTCCGCCAGCACGGCGAACAGATCGGGTCGCGACTCGCGCAACAGTTGAGTGGCGCTGTCTACATCAGGAACGGCAGCTTCCGCGGCATCCGGCGGGAAGCGCTCGATCAGCGCGGCGAGGTCCGTGAGGGCGGCTGGAATACTGGACATGAGCCGTAGTATAGCTGCTCGCTGAACTTGCACAGCGGCTTCGCCAAGGCTTCGTGCGCATCCCGCGGGGACGAAACCGTGGCTGAAGCGGACACCCCGCCGGCTTGACGCCTCGCCGAGCTGCCCGCGATCCTCCCGCTCCTGATCCTCGGTAGCTCAGTCGGTAGAGCAGGTGACTGTTAATCACCGGGTCGGCGGTTCGAGCCCGTCCCGAGGAGCCAACTCAAAACAAAGAGTGATGTCGCTACGATGCGCGCTCCGCAAAGCAGCCTCAGAAGCTTCTTGTGATCTTGTGGAAAGCCCCCGACGCTGATTTGCGTCGGGGGCTTTCTTTTGGCGGTTTCAGCCAAGTTTACGGTCTCAAAGTGCGGCTTGTGTCAAGTGGCAGTTCCCCGCAGCCGTTTCGCGCCAATCGTGGTGGATGCTGTGCGCATTCTGTCGGTCGATGCCATGTGTATCTTTGAGGTCTCCTGTTGCACCACTCCCGGAGCCCGAACATGCGAACGCCTGTGCGTCCCGAATCCGATCGCCGACGTCGACTGAGTTTCCCCCTGATTATCGCCAGCCTGATGGTCTGCAGTCCGCTGGCGGCACAGAACTCCATCCTCGAGAACCCGGGCTGCAAGCCCGTCGTGCCCGCTGCCAGATCGCTGGATACTCGCGCCCAGCTCGGTCTCGACGAGATCTTTCGCTCCACCTTCGATGAGCAGTGGATCGATGTCACCGGCCCCGGCTTCTGGCAATGCAACGCCAATTGCAGCGTAGTCGATGGCCAGTTCGTCGAGGCTGGCGCGGGTATGACGATCAACCCCACGGGGACCTGGACACTGGGCTTCCGGCCCACGGCGGTGCGCGTCGATGCCACCATCAGTCCCATGCAGGACCTCGGTGTCGGCTGCGGCGCCGGCGGAAATGACTTCGGCAGCTGTTCGAATTACGCCGCGAATACGACCTGTCTGTTGAACGTGTTCGGCAACATCGAGCGGATGAATCTGTACAACTCGGGCACGATCCGCAAGATCGAGTTTCTGGTGCCTTGACGGGGTCAGCAGCTCGAGCCCGTCCCGAGAAGCCAATTGAAAACCCGGCCATGCGCCGGGTTTTTCGTTTGCGGTCCATCACGGCTTGATGTTGGCCAGCGCGCCGACCCTGCACGGGGGTTGTGCGCACACTGCAAGTCCTGCGGTGGTGGAGTTGCGATGATGGCTGCTCGTGTGTCGGTCCTGTTGCTGCTGCTGGGCTTGCTGCCCGCGTCCGCGTGTGCCATCGAGGAGCCGGCCTACACGGTCGAGTCCACGCATGAGGACTTCGAGGTCCGCGCCTATGCCGGTTATGTCGTCGCCGAGGTGCTGATCCCCGGGAGTCGCGAGTCGGCGGATCGCGACGGTTTCCGGCTGTTGTTCCGCTACATCAGCGGCGCCAACCGCATGACGCAGAAGCTCGCCATGACTGCGCCGGTCACGACGGCGGCGGTCGAGATTCCGATGACTGCGCCGGTTTCGCGGGTGGCCGACGCGGACGGTTACCGCGTGCAGTTCGTGCTGCCGGCGGGCTACACGCTGGCGACGGCGCCGGAGCCGACCGATCCGCGCGTCAGTGTGCGCGAGGTGCCGGCGATGCGGGTCGCGGTGATCCGCTACGCCGGCAGCTGGTCGGCGCGCAACGAGCAGCGCCACCTGCAGACGCTGCAGACGGCGGTCGCCGCGGCCGGCTTCAGTGTGGTCGGTCCGCCGGTGCTCTCTCGTTACAACGCGCCCTACGTGCCGACCTTCTTCCGCCGCAACGAGATCTGGCTGCAGCTGGCGGAGTCCGGTGTGTCGGCGGCAGGCGCGTCAGCGCCCGGCCGCGATCCGCCGCGGTGAGTGAGGCGGCGTCGAGCCGAAGGCCAATACGGAGCGGGCCATACTGGAGCTTGGCCTTTGTCCCGGGACGCTCCGATGTCTGCCGAGCCCGTCTTGCCGCGTGTGCTGCCGCTCGGTGATGCCGCGGTGCAGGTGCTGCTGTCCGAGGCGTCCGTGCCGGATGCGGCGGTGAACCAGCAGGCGCTGGCGCTGGCGGCGTTGCTGCGGGATGCCGGGCTGGCGAGCGTGGCGGATGTGGTGCCCGCTTACGCCAGCGTGACGCTGCATCTGGCGCCCGGAGCGCGGCTGTCGGCGCTGCTCGACGCGCTGCCGCCGCTGTTGCGCGAGGCCGGCGGCGCCGCGTCGACGGTCGGGCGGCTGATCGAGGTGCCGGTGCGCTATGGCGGTGAGGATGGCGCCGATCTCGACGCGCTGGCGCAGTCGCTGGACCTGACGCCGGCGGAACTGGTCGCGCGGCATGTGGCGCCGGTCTATCGGGTGGCGATGCTGGGCTTCCGGCCAGGCTTTCCCTATCTGCTCGGGCTGGATCCACGGCTGGCGGCGCCGCGGCGGGCGTCTCCGCGGACGCGGGTGCCGGCCGGCTCGGTTGGCATCGCCGGGCTGCAGACCGGGATCTACCCGGATGCGGCGCCGGGCGGCTGGCAGTTGATCGGGCGGACGGCGCTGACCTTGTTCGATCCGCGGCGGGATCCGCCGGCGCTGTTCGCGCCCGGTGACCAGTTGCGTTTCGTGGTCGAGTCGCTGTGCGCATGAGCTTCACCGTGCTGACGCCGGGCTTGGAAACCACGGTTCAGGACCTGGGCCGGTCGGGCTTCCGGCAGCTGGGCGTGGCGCTGGGCGGTGCACTGGACCCGCTGGCTCTGCAGGCCGGCAATGCCCTGCTCGGCAACGCGCCGGCGGCCGCCGGGCTCGAGTTCGCGCTGACCGGCCCGACGCTGCGCGCCGAGACCGAGCAGCTGATTGCGGTGCTGGGGGCGGGCTCGGCGGCGACGCTGGACGGTCGCCCGTTGCCGCGGGCGCAGCCGGTGCGGTTGGCGGCCGGCAGCGTGCTGAAGCTCGGTCCGCTCACCGACGGCGCGCGCAGCTGGTTGTGCGTGGCGGGTGGCCTGGCGCTGGCGTCGGTGCTCGGCAGTTGCAGCACCGATTTGAGTGCCGGTTTCGGCGGGCTGCAGGGTCGGGCGCTGCGGGCTGGTGACCGCTTGCCGGTCGGGCCGCTGCCGCCCGCGGCCTCGCGGCTGCTGGAGCAGCTGGCCGCGCGCGGGGCGCTCGCCGCGCCGTGGGGGGTGGCGGTCGATCGCGCGGCGCCGGGTCCGCTGCGGGTCTTGCCCTACGCCGATGCCGATCTGCGCGGCTTCCGGGCCTCGGGCTGGACGGTCGCCGCCGACTCGAACCGGATGGGCGTGCGCCTGCAGGGTGCGGCCTTGCCGGTCGAGGCGGGTGGCACGCGGCTGTCGGCTGGCGTGGCGCCCGGCGCGATCCAGCTATTGCCCTCCGGGCTGCCGATCGTGCTGCTGGCCGATGCGCAGACCATCGGCGGCTATCCGCTGCTCGGGGCGGTGATCCGCGCCGATCTGCCGCGGTTGGCGCAGGCGCGGCCGGGCAGCCGGCTGCAGTTCGAGGTGGTGTCGCTGGCCGAGGCCGAAGCCGCCGCGCGTCTGCAGGAGGCCGCGCTGGCGCGCCTGACGCTGGCGGCGGCGGCGCGGTTGTCGGCTTGGCCGTGGGTTTCGCGAACCCCGGCGCCCGCTTGAGGTGGGGTCTGGCCCGTCGTCAGCCGGGACTTTCCGAGGTCACTCGTAGTTCGAGATGGTCAGCTGCAGCATCGATTTCATCTGCTGCCGCAGGGCGACCGGCGCGACGATCTCGGCGTCGGCGCCGTAGCGCAACACATCCATCAGCAGTTCGCGCGGATGGCCGAAGGGGATCTTCAATTCCCAGCCGCCGTCCGGCAGCGCGCGGCCTTCCTGCCTCGGGTGCCAGACCTCGTCGGCCACCCAGCGCGCGGCATGGGCGGAGAAGTGGATCACCGCCACGTCGCGGGTGGGCGCCGAGAAAATGCCGTAGCCGCGGGCGTTGAAGTCGTTGAGCGCGTTCTCCGGGATTTCGGGCTTCGGCAGATCCTGGGTTGCCGGCGCGCTGATCCGGTCCAGCGCGAAGCTGCGCATCGCCCGGCGTCGATCGTCCCAGGCGTCCAGATACCAGTTGTCGCGGTAGTGGGTCAGCCGCTGCGGGAAGACCTGCCGGCGAGTGCGCTCGTTGGTGGAACGGGCGCGGTAGTGGAAGTCCAGCGCCTGCTGGCGCAGCACGCTGCCGGCGACGGTGGCGTAGATCTTCGGGTCCAGCTTGCGGACGTTGCTGCGCATCACGCGGACGCGCTTCAGTTCGTTCGCGGCATCGCCGAGGACGCGCTGCGTGCGATCGCCCAGCGAGCCGATGATGTCGGCGAAGGGCGTTCCGGCGGCATCGCCCAGCAGTTCCTGCGCCAGCACCAGCGCATAGAGCTGATCCGGCGTCAGCCACAGGCCGGGCAGTTCGAAGCGTTCCTGCTCCGCCGGGGCGTAGCAGATCCGATGCTGGTCGGGGTCGGTCTCGATCGGCGCCATCAGGGCATCCCGGAGGAAGGCGATGTCCCGGTAGACGGTGGCGCGAGACGCGTTGAGCGCATCCATCAGCTGCTGCACGCGCAAGCCGTGTCGCGCAGCCTTCAGCAGCGCATGCAGACGGAAGATGCGTTCGACGCGTTCCATATCACCACGGCCCTTCTAGTGGACCCGCGAAGCGTAGCGGTAGCCGGGGGTCGCGACCGTGCATGTCGCGGCCCCCGTGGCCTCAGAAGTTGTAGACCAGGTTGGTGGTCAGCAGCGTGTCGGTTTTCTTCTGCCCCGGCGCGGCCTCGGTGTTGTGCCGATGCTGCAGGCCGGCCTTCAGCGCCAGCGAGGCATTGATCGCCACGGAAATGCCCAGGTCGTTGCGGATGAAGGTGTTGCTGTCGCCGGATTCCACCAGCAGCGTATCGGTCAGCGTCGTGGTCTCGGTGAGCTGGTGCCGGTACTTCATCTCGCCACGCACGATCAGGTCGCTCTCCCAGTCCGGCTGCACCTCGACCGGCGGCGTGCCGAGGAACAGCGGCTGCGCCCGCAGGCGGCGATAACCGGGGCCGCCCTCGAACGACAGATCGGTGGCGTCCGACTTCAGCACCTGCCACTGGTAGCCGATCGCCAGTGTCAGCTGGTCTCGGTAGGCGGCGAAGTCGTCGCGCTCGGCGCGAAAGGTGCCGACCAGCGAGTGCTGGTCATTGACCTTGTAGCCGGCCGAGGTCTCGGCCTCGTAGCGGTTGGCGTTGACCTCGAAGGACTCGACGCCATTGACCATCACCTCGCCCTTGGCGCGCAGCGCGGCCAGGTTGAAGCCCAGGTTCCACTGCTCGGTCTCGCGGGTGAAGCCGAGCTTGGCGTTGAGGTTCTCGGCGCGGGCGTTGCCGCGGCTGACCGAGAGCCCGAGTTCGCCGACGCCCTTCCAGTCGGTGGCGTGGGCGGTCGGGCTGCCGAGCAGCGCGCTGGCGAGCAGCAACCCGCCGGCGAGTTGAATTCGTTGCATCAAGGGTTCCTCCTGGCACGGCATCCGCCGCAGGTCTGGTGGGGACGCCCGAAAGTCCGGTATGGCGGCGCCATCGACCCGCAGGCCATCAGGGGTCGGAAGCCGGGTTTTTCGAGCGCGCCGAGGGTTCCGGCAGCGGCTGTAAGTGCGGTGAACGCCGCTGGGCAGCGTGTTAAGTTGCCCGCACTCACCGCATTGGAGACCGGTATGAACATCCTGGAACAACTCGCCGGCACGCTGGATGCCCGCACCCTGCAGGGACTCGGCCAGGCGATCGGCGCCAGTCCCGAGCAGACCCAGGCGGCCGTGCAGGTGGCGCTGCCGACGCTGCTCGGCGCGCTCGGTCGCAACAGTGCGACGCCCGACGGGGCGGCGGCGCTGCACAAGGCCGTGCAGCGGGATCACACGCAAGTCGACCTCGGCGGCTTGCTCGGCGGCCTGTTGGGTGGCAATGCGTCGGGGACGACGTCCTCGCTGGGGGAGGCCGGGTTTGGTGCCTTGCTGGGTGCCGTTGCCGGGATGATGGGCGGCGCTGCGCCGTCGACGCAGCCGGCCGGCGGCGGCCTCGCACAGTCGGGCGCGGCGATCCTCAAGCACGTGCTGGGCGGCGCCCAGCCGCGCGCGGCCGACGGAGTGGCGAAGAGTGCGGGCATCAGCCCGGCTGCCGCGGGCCAGCTGATGGCGATGCTGGCGCCACTGGTGATGGGCGCGATCGGCAGGATGCAGCAGCAGAATGGTCTGGATGCCGGCGGCCTCGCCAAGGCGATCCAGCAGGACGCCGGCCGGGTCGGCGCCGCGCCGGGGCAGGGCGGCGGCTTCGCCAGCCTGCTCGACACCGATGGCGACGGGGACGTCGATGTGGCCGATCTGATGCGCCACGGCTCGACGCTGTTCACGATGTTCGGCAAGCGCTGAGGTCGGTCATGCGGCGACGTCTGTGGTTGGGTTCGGCGCTGCTGGCGGCTACGCCGTTGGCCGCTCAGGAAGTGCAGCCGGACTGGCTCGCGGTCGACGGCTTCGATACGCCGGCGGCCACCGCCTTCCGGATCAGCGACCTCCGCCTGCGCGATCCGCACGTGTACGCGCCGGTGCCGATCTTCGGCTGCCGCGACTTCACCGATCAGGACATCCCGCTGGCGGCAGGCAGCGCCTTCAACGCGCAAATCAACGCGCCGCTCAATACCGACGGCAACGCCGACGGCTTCCTCGACAGCTCGACCTTGCTGCTGTTCCGGCCGCTGGATCTGACCGGTGCGGTCCGCCGGATCGACCTGGCCGCCGCCCAGTGCACCGCGCCGGTGGCCGGCACCAGTTGCGTCGCCGGCACCGATCCACCCGGCCAGAACACCTACGCGACCTTCAACACCGGCCTGTGCCTCGGCGCGCTGTCGGGGACCACCGGCGGCTACACCCCGGCGGTACCCAGCGCCGCCGCGCCGTGTTTCACCGGCCCGCAGACCAGCGGCGGTTTCAGCGGCGGCGGCGTGACCCTGCCGCTGCAGGCCGTGCGGACCGCGGCGACGGTGGTCGGCAGCAACCCGGTGACCGAACTGCGTCCCGGCCTGCTGCGCGGCTTCCTGACCGAAGCTGCCGCCGACGCCACCCTGCTGCCCGCCGAGCTGCCGATCATCGGCGGCCGGCCGCTCAGCTCGCTGTTCCGCGGCGGCGCCGGCAACTGCAGCACCGGCCCCAGCGACAAGGACACCCTCGATGGCGTCCCCGGCTGGTGGTTCTACTTCGAGCTCCGCGCCGTGCCGGTGCCCTATCAGGAGCTGCCGCTGCCGCTGCGTCGGTCGGCCGAGGGTCCGACGCGGCTGTGGTGGGCTGATTCGCCTCGTTGAGCCTGCGCTTGCGAGGCCCTGTGGTGGCACTCCGTGCTCCGCATTCCTGGCAGGCAGTGCACGGATCGCCGATCAGAACAAGTCAGCCAGTTCGGTCAGCGGTACGGCCTCGACCGTGTCGGACAGGGGGTAGCGTCGGGTGCCCGGATAGAGCACGGCGATGCGTTCAAGGCCCAGAACCTCGGTGGCAACGCGCAGCGAGGGCGTCATCCGCGGCGCATCCGTGCGTTTGCATTCGATGCCGAACATCCGCTCGCCGCGGCGCAGGATCAGATCGATCTCCGCCCCCTGATGCGTCGCCCAGAAATACGCATCGTCGTGGGCGATCAAGGACAGCGCCTGCTCGATGGCAAAGCCCTCCCAGGATGCGCCGCACTTGGGGTGGCTCAGCAGCGCCTTTTCGGTATCGATGCCCAGCAGCTGATGCAGCAGCCCGCTGTCGCGAACGTAGATCTTCGGCGCCTTGACCTGTCGCTTGCCGAGGTTGGCGTGCCAGGGCTGCAGCTGTCGCACCATCAGAGCGTCGGTGAGCAGGTCCAGATAGCGCCGCGTCGTGGATTCGCTGACTCCCAGTGCGCGCGCAGGCTCTGCCGCGTTCCACGTTTGGCCGTGGTAATGCGCGAGCATGGTCCAGAATCGCTGCAGGGCGACGGCCGGAACACGAACGCCCCACTGCGGCAGATCGCGTTCGAGCAGGGTGCGGATGAAGCTTCGGCGCCAGGCAGCGCTGTCTGCATCGCTGGCGGCCAGAAACGCCAGCGGAAAGCCTCCCCGTAGCCAGAGTGTCGACGCAACAGCGGACCCCAGTTCGCGCAGGCTGAAGCCGCCGATGACGATCTGTTCGACGCGGCCCGCGAGGCTCTCGGAGCTTTGCCGGAGCAGATCGCCGGAAGCGCTGCCGAGGATCAGGAAGCGTGCCGGCGTGTCGCGGCGATCGGCCAGTACGCGCAGCACCGGAAACAGCTCCGGTCGACGCTGGATTTCGTCGATCACCACCAGGCCCTTCAGCGGACGCAGTGCGGTCATCGGCTCGTCCAGTCGCGCCAGACCCGCAGGATCCTCGAGGTCGAAGTAGTTCACCGACTCCTCGTCCACCAGCTGGCGCGCCAAGGTGGTCTTGCCGCACTGCCGCGGACCGATGAGCAGCAGCACTCGGCTGCGTTGGAGAGCAGCCTGCATCTGTTCCAGCAGGGGCGTACGGGCGATCATGGCAAGAGTCTATCACCATGAAAATCCATCATCCGGTGACGGATTTTCATGGTCTAGTCGAGTGCCGAGTGATGCGAAAACGCCGTGGTCGTGCTTGCGCGAGCACTGCCTCTCCGTCCATCGCCACCAGTTCACCGCTGTCAGAGGCGGCGAGTCGGCGTTCGACGTCGTCGTCCCACGCCGCCTCGACGTCGGCGATCTCGCCCTCGTGCAGGGATTCAAGCAGCTCGGCGATGAGCGCGAGCGCTCGTCAGGGTCAATTGATCCTCGACCCGTCGAGGCCGCGTGACGAAGCATCGACCATCGTCGAATTCCCGAGAACGGGCCTCCGGCGCAGGATGGCGACACTGGGGGACGGTAACGCCAGCCCGCGCGGATATCCGGGCGTGCCGTGGACCCCCAAGTCCCCCGGCACTGCGGAAGGAACCCCACCATGGCCCTCTCAGCCACCCTGCCCAAACCGGCGACGGCCAGCGCCGCGCCTCCGGCGGCGAAGCCGTCTCCAGTCCCACGCGCCGCCACGCCCGACTGGTCGGCGATTGCCCGTGATCCCCGATTCGTCGATCTCGCCACCCGCAAGAACCGCTTCCTGTTCGGGCTGATGGCGATCTCGATCGTCTACTACTTCCTGCTGCCGATCGGCGCGGCCTACTTCCCCGAGCTGTTCAAGATCAAGGTCTGGGGCCCGCTGAACTTCGGTCTGGTGTTCGCCTTCAGCGAGTTCCTGGTCGCCTGGGGCATCGCCTTCATCTACACCCGCCGCGCCAATGACGAGTTCGATCGTCTGAGCGCGGAAATCCGCAACGACGTGATGGAGCGGCTGTCATGACTTCGCTGTCCACCAAGCTGGCCGGTCTGGCCACCCTGCTTCTGTTCGCCGCGCCCGAGGCTTTTGCCCAGGCCGCCGGCGCTGTCGCTCCCGAGTTCCGCTGGCTGACCTTCGTGGTCTTCGGCGCGATCATCGCGATGACGATGTATGTCACCTACCTGGCCGCGCGCCGGGTCAGCAATGCCTCGCAGTTCTACGCCGCCGGCCGCTCGGTCACCGGCGTGCAGAACGGCTGGGCGATCGCCGGTGATTACCTGTCGGCGGCGAGCTTCCTCGGCATCGCCGGGCTGATCTCGCTGTACGGCTATGACGGCTTCATGTACTCGGTGGGCTGGCTGGTCGCCTACATCACCGTGCTGCTCTTGATCGCCGAGCCCTGCCGGAACATCGGCAAGTACACGCTGGGCGACATCCTCGCCTTCCGCAATGACCCGAAGAAGACCAAGACCGTCGCGGCGATTTCGACCATCACGGTGTCGATCTTCTACCTGACCGCGCAGATGGTCGGCGGCGGTGTACTGGTGAAGACGCTGATCGGCATCGACTACGAAGTCAGCGTGATCGCGGTCGGCGTGTTGATGCTGGCCTACGTTGTGTTCGGCGGCATGGTCGCCACCACCTGGGTGCAGATCATCAAGGCCGTGCTGCTGGTGACCGCCTCGCTGCTGCTGGTGTTCTTCACCTGGATGCCGTACGGCTTCTCGCTGCCGGGCTTCCTCGAAGCCGCCATCTCCGATCCGAAGATCCAGGCGCAGGTCGCGAAGCTGATCGGTGACCCGGCCACCAACATGAGCCTGACCGAGCTGGGCCAGCGCTTCCTGGAGCCGGGCCTGTACCTGAAGAACCCGATCGACCAGATCTCGCTGGGCCTGGCACTGGTGCTCGGCACCGCCGGCATGCCGCACATCCTGATGCGCTTCTTCACCGTGCCGACCGCCAAGGACGCCCGCGTCTCGGTGATCTGGGCGATGGCGATCATCGGCGGCTTCTATGTGCTGACCCTGTTCCTGGGCCTGGGTGCGGCGATGAATGTCGGCGCGGCCAAGATCTCGGCGATCGACGCCGGCGGCAACATGGCGGCCCCGCTGCTGGCGCAATACATCGGCGGCGGCGCGGAATCGATGCTCGGCAACCTGTTCCTCGCCTTCGTCGCCGCGGTGGCCTTCGCCACGATCGTCGCGGTGGTCGCCGGTCTGGTGCTGGCTTCGGCCTCGGCGATGAGTCACGACATCTGGGTCGGCGTCGTCAAGGGCGAGTCCGCCACGCCGGAACAGGAAGTGCGCGCTGCGCGGATCAGCTCGGTGATCGTCGGCATCGTCGCGATCGGCATCGGCATCGCCGCCAAGGGCCAGAACGTCGCCCACCTGGTTGCCTTGGCCTTCGCGGTGGCGGCCTCCAGCAACCTGCCGGCGGTGCTGCTGACGCTGTACTGGAAGAAGTGCAACACCAAGGGCGTGGTGCTCGGCATGACGCTCGGTGCGGGCACGGCTATCGGCCTGGTGCTGGTCAGCCCGAACATGACCTACCCGAACGCGGTGCGCGCCGCCAACGAACCGATCGTCGCGGCCGCCCCGGCCAAGATCGAAGGGCTGCAGGCGCAGCTGGCGCTGGCCGATGCGGCGAAGCAGACCGAGCTGACGGCGGCGATCGCCAAGGCCGAAGCGGATGCGAAGGCCGCACAGGCCAAGATCGACGCGGTGGCCGGTCAGACCACCAGCATGGTCGGCCTGAGCGCCCCGCTGTTCACCCTGAAGAACCCGGGGATCATTTCGATCCCGCTCGGTTTCCTCGGCGTGATCCTGGGCTCGCTGCTGCTGCGCGAACGCCGCTCCGAGGAAATGTGGGACGAGCTGTACGTGCGTCAGCACACCGCGCTGCACGCCGAAGGCGCCACCGCCCATTGATCTCGTGCCCTGCCGACGCGACCGGGGCGACAGACCCCGGCGCGTCCCACCCACCCGACGGCACGCGCAGGCGTGCCGTCGGCCGTTCCGGACCCCGATCGCGAGAGATGCCATGGCCGCCACCCCGCCGCCGCCCGGCTTCGATTTCAGCCATCCGCCTTTCGACCTGCTGGGCGCCCACGAACAGCAATGGCTGGCGCGCAAGCTGGATCTGGTGCTGTTCGCGCCCGGACAGCGCGTCATTGAGCAGGCCGAGGCCTCGGCGGCGGTCTACGTGATCCTGAAAGGCGAGGTGGTCGCCACCGATGTCGAGGACGGGCAGGAGACGCCCTTCGGCGATTACCGGCACGGCGACCTGTTCGGCGCTTTCGCCGCCATCGCCGGTCGCGCCCGGCATCGCTACCGGGCCCGCGAGGAGACGCTGTGCTACGCGATTCCGGCTGAGGCCTTCCGCGAGCTGATCGCCCACAACCCGCGCTTTTCCGCCTACTTCCTCGAATCGATGGCGGTGAAGAAACGGTTGCTGCGCGAGCGCGACCGGCCCTCGGATCTGGCTGAGGTCATGCTGAGCCGGATTCGCGACGGGCTGGTGGTCGCTCCGGTGCTGCTGCCGGCCGGGCAGCCGGTGGAGGCCGCGGTGCGGGCGATGCGCGCCGCGCGGGTCGACAACGTGCTGGTGCAGTTCGGCGCCGCGGACAGCCGGGTGCTGACCGAGCTCGGCATCGTCACCCGCACCGATCTGCTCGACGCGCTGGCGCTGAAGGGGGCGAGCCCGGCCGATCCGGTTGACGCCCACGCGCGGCGGCCGGTGATCGCGGTCGAGGACGAGGCGCTGCTGTTCGAGGCACTGGTGACGATGACGCAGAAGCGCATCCACCGGATCGTCGTCACTCGCGGCGGCGAGGTCCGCGGCACGCTGGGCCTGATGGAGGTGCTGAGCCACTTCAGCGCCAAGAGCCACCTGATCAACTTCCGCCTCGAACAGGCGCAGAGCAGCGCCGACCTGCACGCGATCGCGCAGGAGTTCACCGGGCTGGTCCGCACGCTGTATGCGCAGGGCGCCAAGATCCGCTTCCTGATGGACCTGATCAGCGCGCTCAACACCCGCCTGCTGGCCCGGCTCTGCGAGCTGGACCCGCCGCCGGTGCCGCTGACGCTGCTGGTGCTGGGCAGCGAGGGTCGCCACGAGCAGATCCTGAAGACCGACCAGGACAACGCGCTGATCCTGCCGGAGGGCGCCGCTGACCCGGTCGGCTTCGCGGAAGGCTACTCCGCCGAGCTGCAGCGGATGGGCTTCCCGCCCTGTCCGGGCGGCGTGATGGTCCGCAATCCGGTCTGGCGGCGCAGCGAGCGCGAGTGGCTGCGCACGGTCCGGCAGTGGACCTACGCCGCCGACGGCGCAGCGGTGATGAATCTGGCGATCCTGTTCGACGCCAGCGTGGTCTACGGCCCGCCCGAGCCGCTCGCGGTGCTGAAGCAGGCGATCCACGGCCTCGCCGGCGACCGCGGCGCCATGGCGCGCTTCGCCGAGCCGGCGGTGGCCTTCCGCACGCCGCTGACGCTGTTCGGTGGTCTGAAGGAGGGCGAGCAGGGCCTCGACCTGAAGAAGGGCGGCATCTTTCCGGTGGTGCACGGCGTGCGGGCGCTGGCGCTGCGCCACGGCATCGCGCCGACCAACACCTACGCGCGGATCGAGGCGCTGGTCGCCGCCGAGCGACTGCACCCCGACACCGGCCGCGATCTGGCGCAGGCGCTGTCGGTGCTGATCCGGCTGCGGCTGGGCGAGCAGCTGGCGGCGCTGGGCCGCGGCGAGGCCGCCGGCAATGCCCTGAAGGTCGATCAGCTGCGGCGCCTGGACCTCGATCTGCTGCGTGACGCGCTGCGCGTGGTCCGCGATTTCCAGGGCCAGCTGCGCCGCGAGTTCGGACTCGGCTGATGCGCTGGCTGGACGCCTGGCGACAGCGTCACGGCCCGCACGCGGGCCTGTTCGGCGCGCCGCCGGATGCCGAGCGGATCAGCCTCGACCTCGAAACCACCGGCCTCGACGTGGCCACCTGCCGGGTGCTGTCGATCGCCGCGGTGCCGGTCGGGGCGGGCTGCGTCCACACCAGTCGGGCGCTGGTGCTGAAGGTGAAGAGCGCCGAGGCGATCGGCATCGACTCGATGCGCCACCACCGGCTGCGGCAGGTCGATCTGGTCGATGGCCTGAGCATCGAGGAAGCACTGGCCGAGTTGCTGGCCTACATCGGCGCGCGGCCGCTGCTCGGCTACTGCATCGACTTCGACGCCGGCGTGATCAGCCGGCTGTGCCGGGCCCAGTTCGGCTTCGCCCTGCCGAACCCGCGGCAGGAGCTAAGCCACCGCTACGAGCGCTGGTGCCAACGCCGAAATCCGGGCATCGAACCGCGGCTGGACTTCGACTCGATCCTCGCCGGGCTGTCGATTCCGCCGCTCGGCCGGCATGACGCCTACGCCGACGCCGTGGCGGCCGGCCTTGCCTGGCTGCTGCTGGATCAGCGCGGCGTCTGAGGGCTTGGGCGGGTTGACGCCGATCTGGCCGGCGGCCTCCGCGGGTGCGGGATCCGGTGATGCCTGTGGCCTCGGCTGACGGGCCTGCTGGTTCCTGACATCCCAGAGGATGAAAAAGACCTCCAGGAGTCGTCATTGCGAGCCGAGATTTCCGATGTGGAAACGCGCACGGACCCTGATGCGTGCCGCTGTCCCCAAGTTCTCGTCACTGCGAGCGCAGCGAAGCAGTCTCAAGCCAGCAGCGACAGCACTACCAGGAGTTCAATGACTTACCAAACTACATCATGGAGAGGCGCGTAGCGCCGCGGCAATCCGGGCCGAGGCTGGATGGCTTCGCCCTAGGCTCGCCATGACGAAGGACGAAGGGTTCTTTCACGGTAACCGCGGACCGGACACGCGCAAGCCCGCGGGAGCGCCGCGGGCCTGCGAGGGGAGGCGAGTGCCGGATCAGAAACTGTACTTGGCGTGCAGGTGGAGCCGATACAGATTGCCGTCGGCGCCGGATTCCAGTTCGCGTTCGGCACAGATGCCCTCGACGCCGAGGTCCAGCTTCGGCAGCGGGGTCCAGATCGCGTTGACGTGGAAGCTCTGGGTCGACTTGGTCAGGCCCACGCCGGTCAATGCCGCATCGTTGTCGTAATCGCCGCGCGAGTAGAAGACGTTGGTGCGGAAGCCCGGGTTGAACACATGCCGCCAGGCGATGAAGCCGGCAGTCGCGCCGACCGTGTCGATGTCGTTGCTGCTGTCCAGCACGCCGTCGGTGGCGACCGCCAGGCCGATGTAGCGGCTGATGCCGCGGCCGGCGGTCAGCATGTAGCGCAGGTCGTCCTGCGGCCCGAGGTTGTACTTGCCGGACAGGCTGATGCCGTAGCCCATGGCGTCGGCGTCGATCGCGCTGCCGGCGGTTTCATAGCGCAGCTGCCGCACCAAACCGGCGATGCCGAAGTGGCCCCAGTCGCCCTTGTGCGTGTAGCGCAGCGTGAAGTCCGGCAGGCTGCCGTCGTCGCTGGTCAGCTTGTTGGAATTGCCGCGGAACGGGGTCAGGACGGTCTGCTTGTTCTCGGCCGAGAAGGACCACGGTCCGCTGGTGTAGCGCAGCTGGGATTGACGGACGAAGATGCTGCCCTCGGTCGGGCCGATGAAGTCGACCGCATCCGGCAGCGCCGCGACATCCTGGAAGTTCGACCAGGTCTCGCCGACCAGCCAGCGGTTCCAGCTGGCAAAGGCATGGCGGACGGTGACGCCGTAGGTGTTGGTCGCGACTTCGTTACCCAGCGCATTGCCGAACAGGTCGAACTCGAGGTAGCCGCGCAGGGCGTCGCCGCCCTCGGTGGTCGAGGCAACGTTGAACCAGAAGCGCGAGAACTGGGCATGGCTGTCGATGTCGGTGCCTTCATCGCCGCCGCCGACCGGGATGCCGCCCGGCAGGTACAGCAGCCGACCGACCGAGCTGTCCGGGATCTCGCCGTCCGGCGTCCGCGACAGCATCGTGTCGAACTTGATGAAGCCGCCATAGGTGAAGGTGCTGCCCGGAATGGCGCCCGGGGTGATCGTCGGTGGCGGTGCGGGTGGTGCTGGCGGCGTGGCGGGCTTCGCGTCGGCGGGCGGCGGTGGCGCGGCTTCGCGGGCCAGCAGCTGCTGGACTTGTCGCTCCAGCTCGGCGATCCGCGCTTCGAGCGCGGCCTCGCGTTCGCCAGCGCCCGCGGCGTCCTGCGCCAGCGCCTGACCCCCGCTGCCGACCAGCGCCAACGCCAGCGCGGCGTACAGCGGCAGGCGGCGCAGTGCTGCATGTTTCATGGCTTCCCTCCCTGGTTGGTTCGACCCGAATCCGGGTGTCGAGCCATGCTGGGACCGGGCCGCCGCGCGAGCCATTCGCCTTTGGTCGCACACATCCTCTTCACTCGACCAAAGTCCAAGTTGGCCGGATGGGCAGCGCCGGTGTGCAGGGTCGTGTGGGATCATCGCGGCACACTCCGGCCGGTGACGAAACCATGAGCGCGACGCTGATCATCAACGCCCGTGTGGTCAATGAAGGCCGCACTGTCGAGGCCGATGTGCGGCTGCGCGATGGCCGGATCGCCCAGGTCGGCCAGGGCCTGACCTGCTACGGCGATGAGGAACTGGTCGATGCTGCGGGTCGCTACCTGTTGCCCGGCGTGATCGATACGCGGGCTCCTGCGCCCGCTGTGGGCGCGGATCACCTTGCTGCGGTCGGCATCACCAGCTGCCTCGGCCTGTCCGCGGCCGCCGCGGCTGGCCTCGTCAACCATGCCGGCGATGCGCCGCGACCGCCGGCCGATGACGAGGCGCCAGTCGACCTGCAGGCGGCACTCGACGCCGTGCTCGACGACCGCGACACGCTGGAAGCGCTGGTCGAGCGGGTGATGCACGCCTCGGCCAGGCGCTTCCAGGTCGCCGAGCGCGGCTACATCCGCGAGGACTGGTGGGCCGATCTGGTACTGGTCGATCTGGAGCTGCCGACCGTGGCCCGGGTCGTGACGACCTGGGTCAATGGCGAGAAAGTCTGGGACGACGGGCGCGTGCTTGACGCATGTCCCGGGCGGCAGCTGGATTTCGCCCGCTGAGGGACGCAGCGCTGGTCACGATCCGATCGCGACTCGCCGGTCGGCCGGACTGGGCTGCAGGGGTTATCGAGCGGCCTGCGTGAAGGACATCGCGCCGCCGAGCAGCGCGTGTGCATCGTCGGCAGGCGCGAGGCTCACCATCGCATCCCAGTCCTGACCGATCTGCCAGCCCTGCTCGGGGAGGCGCGCAACGATGGCCTGTCGCAGCGGCTCGCCGAGGGCTTCGGCCAGACCGCCCGCGAAGATGAAGCGCTCCAGCCCGAGCGCGAAATGCAGCATCGCCACGGCGCGGGCCAGCGGCTCGGCGAAATCGTGCAGCACGGCGGTGCCCTCGAGCGTCCGGCGTTGCCACGCCCGGCCCGAGGCCAGCGCACCCAGATGGCCGCGGCCGCCGCAGTCGCAGACCGGCGCGGTTTCGGACGGGTCGAAGACCATGTGGGTCAATTCGCCACCCTGACCGTGCGGACCGACTTGCGGCTTGCCGGCGATGAACACCTTGAGTCCGACGCCGCTGCCCAGCGTGAACAGCGCAAAGTCCGGAATGCGGGCGGCAAAGCGGAAACCGGCTGCGCTGACGTCGTTGTAGACCCGAACCTGCATGCCCGGCAGGCGTGCGCCGATCTCCGCGGCGAGATCAATCGGACACAGGGACTGGCCGTCAACGCCCCACATCGTGGGCAGGGCCACCACACGCCCGTTCTGATCGATCGGACCCGGAAACGCTGCGGCGATCGCATCGGCGCCGAAACGGTCCCGGGCGTCGCGTGCGTAGTCGACGATGAAGTCCAGCACATCGGCGAGGCGCGTCGCCGCGGAAATCCCGGGGATCAGCAGGTGGCTGGGCGTGGCGCGACGGGTCTGGTCGAGGAGCCGGGCGCCATCGCCGTCCAGGACCACGGCCGCGGCGCGCAGATTCGTGCCGCCGATATCGAAGCTTGCGATCACTCGCCGGTCGGTGTTCATGACGGGCTGCCCCAGCGTTTGCAAGGTCGACAAGTCTAGCGGCGCGGCCGGCGTTACATCAGATGCACGGTCGTGACGAACTTGTAACGAAGTTCCCTCAGAATGCTAGGATGAACGCTGGTTGTCTGAGCGACCTTTCCCAGCCCGGACCGCAGCAGACCAGGCGGCCGCACCACCGACAGGAGAACTTGAGCATGCCGAAGACCATCGAAGAGCAGCGGTTGATGCAAGTGCGAGAGGGTCAGGATTGGCACCGCTGGGGGCCATACCTGAGCGAGCGTTCCTGGGGCACCGTGCGTGAGGATTACAGCAGCAATGGTGCAGCGTGGAACTTCCTGACCCACGACATGGCGCGCAGCAAGGCCTATCGCTGGGGCGACGATGGTCTGGCCGGGGTCTGCGACCGTTTTCAGGTGCTGTGTTTTTCGCTGGCGCTGTGGAATGGCAAGGATCCGATCCTCAAGGAACGGCCGTTCGGCCTGATTCCGGCCGAGGGCAATCATGGCGAGGATCTGAAGGAATACTATTTCTACGTCGACAGTACGCCGACGCACAGTTACATGAAGTATCTCTACAAATATCCGCAGGCCGAGTTTCCGTATCGCTGGCTGGTCGAGGAAAACGGCCGCCGCAACGGCAGTGGCCCGGAATTCGAGCTGCTGGATACCGGGATTTTCGACCAGGATCGCTATTTCGATGTATTCGTCGAATACGCGAAGGAAGGTCCGGAGGACCTGTGCATCCGCATCGAGATCTTCAACCGCGGTCCCGAAGATGCGGAGCTGCATGTGCTGCCGCAACTCTGGTTCCGGAACATCTGGGCCTGGGGTGAAGAACGTCGGCGGGAGCCGCAGATCACCCTCGGTCCGTCCGGTGAGGGGTTCGTGTCACTGACCGCGGATGATTCCGCGGCCGATGGGCTGGACAATCTGCCCTTCGAGTACAAGGTCGGCCAGCGGCAACTCTATGCCGACGCCGATGGTCGCCCGCTGTTTACCGACAACGAAACCAACAGCGCGCTGCTGTACCAGTTCGATGACGGGCGCCGCTACGTCAAGGATGCCTTCCACCGCCACATCATCCACGGCGAAGCCTCGGTCAATCCGGAAATGACCGGGACCAAGGCCGGTCTGCATCATCTGCGGACCGTGCCGGCCGGGGGGTCGACGGTCATTCGCCTGCGTCTGACCGGGAACACGCTGAGCGCGCCGCTGGACGAGGTCGACGCGATCGTCGCCAGTCGTCGGGCCGACGCCGACGCCTTCTACGCCGGTATTCATCCCAAGGGTGCCTCGGAAGACGAGTGCCGCATTCAGCGCCAGGCCTTTGCCGGCATGATGTGGTCGAAGCAGAACTACATCTTCGATGTCGACAAATGGCTGAAGGGGGATAACCCGAACCTGCCGCCACCGGCGTCGCGCGAGAATATTCGCAACAAGCACTGGCGGCACTTGAATTCGATGCGCGTGCTGTCGATGCCGGACAAGTGGGAATATCCGTGGTTCGCCGCCTGGGATCTGGCGTTCCACACCGTGGCGATTGCGCTGGTCGACGCCGATTTCGCCAAGGAGCAGCTGTGGTTCATGCTGTTCGAGCAGTTCCAGCATCCGAACGGCCAGATTCCGGCCTACGAATGGGAGTTCTCCGATCTCAATCCGCCGGTGCATCCGTGGGCGGTCTGGCGGGTCTACAACATGGACCGCATCCGTTCCGGCCGCGCCGACCGGGAATTCCTCGAACGCTGCTTCCACAAGCTGCTGATCAATTTCGCCTGGTGGATCAACAAGGTCGACAGCAGCGGCAACAACATCTTCGAGGGCGGCTTCCTCGGTCTGGACAACATCACGCTGTTTGATCGCTCCGACAAGCTGCCGGGCGGCGCGGTTCTGGAGCAGTCCGACGCCACCGGCTGGATGGGTCTGTTCTGCCTCAACATGATGCGGATCGCGCTGGAACTGGCCAAGGAGAATCGGACCTACGAATCTCTGGCGACCAAGTTCTTCCAGCACTATATCTATGTCGGTGCGGCGATGAAGCACATGGGCGGCCGCAATTACAACCTCTGGGACGAGCAGGACGGCTTCTTCTACGACGTGCTGCGCTATCCGGACGGCCACTTCGAGAAGCTGCGGGTGCGCTCGATGGTCGGCCTGATTCCGCTGTACGCGGTGGAACGCCTGGAAACCGACTGGATGACGCAGTTCCCGGAGTTCACCCGCAATCTGAACTGGTTCCTCGAAAATCGTCAGGATCTGGTACAGAAGTGCGTGAACCGCATTCCCGGCCCGACCGGCGACACGCTGGCGCTCAGCATCGTCGATCGCTCGCAGCTGGAGCGGATGCTGCAATTCCTGGTCGACCCGAACGAGTTCCTGTCCGACTACGGCCTGCGCAGCCTGTCGAAAGCCCATCTGGACGCGCCCTTCGTGCTGGGTGGCAACCGGGTGACCTACGAGCCGGGCGAAGCCGATTGCAAGATCAAGGGCGGCAATTCCAACTGGCGCGGGCCGATCTGGTTCCCGACCGCTTTCCTGATGATCGAATCGCTGCGCAAGTTGGCCAAGGCCCACGGCGACGAGGTGTCGGTGGTGGATCCGGCAGGGCGCCGCTGGACGATTGGTGAAATCGCCAAGACCCATGCCGAGCGTCTGATCGCGATGTTTGCGCGCGACGCCAATGGTCGGCGACCGGAGTACGGCAACATCGAGAAATTCCAGACCGATCCGCACTGGCGCGATTACCTGACCTTCCATGAGTACTTCCATGGCGATACCGGTGTCGGTCTCGGCGCTTCGCATCAGACCGGCTGGACGGGTCTGATTGCGTCGCTGATCGACGAATGGCGCCGCCACTGAGGACCGGCAGGTTCCGATCGGCGGTCGATCGACAGGGCCGCCGGTCGGCAGCGGATTACGTCCCGATTCCCCGAAATCTCAAGACTCACCCGAGGAGATGCGCATGAGCTATCAACCCCTGAAAGGTCAGAAGGCGCTGGTCACTGGCGCCAGTTCCGGTATTGGCGCCGGTGTGGCGCTGGCGCTGGCGAAAGCCGGTGCCGATGTCGTGGTCAATTACGCCTCCAGCGCGGCTGGGGCGGCGAAGGTGGTCGACGAAATCAAGGCGATCGGCGGTCACGCCATCGCGGTCAAGGCTGACGTCTCCGACGAGGCCCAGGTCGAGGCGATGTTCGACCAGATGCTGGCCGAATTCGGCCGCATCGACATTCTGGTGAACAATGCCGGCCTGCAGCAGGATGCGGCCTTCGTCGACATGACGCTGGACCAGTGGAACAAGGTCATGGGCATCAACCTGACCGGCATGTTCCTGTGCACGCGTCGGGCGGTCCGCGAGATGGTCAAGAACGGGCCGCTGGACGGGGTGTCGGTCGCTGCCGGCAAGATCATCTGCATGTCGTCGGTGCACGAAATCATTCCGTGGGCCGGGCATGTCAATTATGCGGCGTCGAAGGGTGGCGTGAAGCTGTTCATGCAGAGCCTGTCGCAGGAACTGGCGCCGCTGAAGGTGCGGGTCAATTCGATCGGCCCGGGTGCGATTCAAACCCCGATCAACCGCGCGGCGTGGGATACGCCCGAGGCGCTGAATGCCCTGCTCAAGCTGATTCCCTACGGCCGCATCGGACAGCCCTCGGATATCGGCAAGGTGGCGGTGTGGCTGGCCTCGGATGATTCCGACTATGTGAACGGTCAGACGATTTTCGCCTGCGGCGGCATGACCCTGTATCCGGAGTTCGCCGACGGCGGCTGAGTACGCGTCGAGCGGAGAAATCACGATGCCGAATCACTTGCCGGAATATCTGGCGGAAGTCGCCGGAACGGCGTTGATGATGCTGATCGGCGTCGGCGCAATTGCGCTGATGTGGGCCGACGTGTCACCAATGCCGGGTTTGATCGAGTCGCCGGATCTGCGCCGGCTGTTGACCGGCATCATGTTTGCGGGCGGGGCGACCCTGGTGGTGGTTTCACCGCTGGGTCAGCGCAGCGGGGGGCATTTGAACCCCGCTGTGACGCTGGCCTTCTGGATGAAGGGGAATATCGCCTCGGTCGATGCCGTGTGCTATGTGCTGGCGCAGCTGTGCGGCGCCTTGCTGGGTGTGGGGATCGTGGCATTGCTGGCGCCTGCAGCGATGCAGTCCGTGCAATTCGGCGTCACCTTGCCCGGTGAGGGTTACACCGCGACCCACGCCTTCATGGCGGAGATCGCGATTACTGCTGCGCTGGTCGGTCTGATTCTGTTCTGTGTCAACAACCCGAGGTTTGCGCGCTATACCCCGATTCTGGCCGGGACGCTGGTGGCGGTGCTGGTCTTCGTCGAGGCGCCGGTCTCCGGTACCAGCCTGAATCCGGCGCGGAGTGCGGCGCCGGCATTGCTGGCGTCGATCTACACGCATCAGTGGTTGTATCTGGTCGCGCCGCTGATCGGTGCGGCTGCCGCGGTGTGGCTGCATGGTCGCCTGTCCGGGCCAGGCCGTTCCAGCGGGTGCGCGAAGCTTTATCACACCGAGCGCTACCAGTGCATTTTTTCCAACTGCGGGTACAGCCGCTTCGTCGCCGGCTCGATTGTCCTGCGGGAGGGAGAATTGGCCGATCGCGCTTATGTGATCGAGAGTGGCGAACTTGAAGTGCGCAAGCGTGGCGAGGACGGCGTCGAGCGTACGCTGGCCACGCTGGGACCCGGCGCGTGGGTGGGGGAAATGGCATTGCTGCTGGAATTGCCGCGATCGGCGACGGTGGTGGCCAGTCGGGATTCCGAGCTGCGGATGGTGACGGCCAGCAATTTCGCGCATGTCATCGCCGAGCATCCGGAGCAGACGCTCAAGCTGCTCCGGCAGCTGTCCGAGCGCCTGCACGATGCCGGTCGCAAGCTGGTGCTGTAACCGCCTGGCGGGGGCGGCCCGCGGGGTCGCCTGCGATGTCCCGGTAACTGTCGGAGCCAAAAAAGCGGCCGCGGGGTGACCGCGGCCGAAGTCGTCAGGCGGGTGGCGCCGGCCGGAGCCGGCGCCGGGTCGGAGGATCAGAAGAAGTTGTAGCGCAGCGCGACGTAGACGTTGCGCGGCATGCCGTAGTAAGCGGTCTGGATGTTGCCGACGCTGCTGAACTCCTGGCCGTCGGTCTTGTACAGCTTGTCGCCGAGGTTGCGGCCACCGACGCGGGCCTGCCAGTGGCCGCCGGGGGCGTCGTAGGTGACGAAGGCGCCGAGCAGCGTGTAGGCGTCCTGCTTCAGCACGTCGCGGTTGTCGACCGACAGCCAGACATCGTCACGGTACGAGGCATCGCCGCCGAGGGTGACCATGCCGCCGCTTTCGAGATAGATGCTGTGGGTGATGCCGATGCGCGCGGTCAGTTCCGGCGAGAAGGGCACGAAGTCGTGCAGCCGCGCCAGCGCCGGGTTCACCGTCACCCGCGGGTCGATGAAGGTGTCGTACTTGGCGTCCAGCCAGCCGAGCTGGCCGTTGAGCCGCGTGCCCTCGCCGATCAGCATCGCGCCTTCCAGTTCGATGCCGTCGATGGTCAGTTCGGCGGCGTTGAGCACCGGGAAGGCGAAGGTCGGGATCGGTGCGTTCGGGTTGGTGATTTCCGAGACGCGGGCCTGGAAGTCCTTGTAGTCGCTGCGGAACACGGTCACCGAGCCGAGCAGGCGGCGGTCCTCGCTGGCGGCCTTGACGCCCATTTCGTAGGTCCAGACGTATTCCGGATCGAAGGTGCTGACCTCGGTGGCCGAATTGGCGCGGCCGTTGAAGCCGCCGGACTTGAAGCCGCGGTTGGCCGAGACGTAACCCATCAGCCGGTCGCTGAACTCCTTGCGCAGGCTGATCGACGGCGTGGCGGCGCTCCAGTCGTCGTTGCGGCGGAAGGCGAAGGTGCCGTTGAGTGCGGCCAGGCTGGAGACGGTACTGGTGGTGCGGAAGTAGTCCTTCTCTTCGGTGGTGTAGCGCAGGCCGGCGCCCAGCGTCCAGGTCGGCGCGAAGGTCCAGTTGGTCTGGACGAAGGCGGCCTTCGAGGTGGTTTCGAGGTCGTCGTTGATGCTGCGGGTGAAGGTGATCCGGTTGCCGGCCAGCGCCAGCAGGTCATCGGCGAAGGCGAACTGCGTGGAGGGCACGGTTTCGCGCAGGTAGTACAGGCCGGCGATTGCCTGGAAGTTGTCGCGGTTGTACTGCAGCTGGAATTCCTGACTCAGCTGGCGCTGGTCGAGGCCGACGTAGACATCGCCCAGCTCGAAGCGCGAGGCGTCGATGTCGATGAAGGCCTGGGTGTCCAGCCAGCGGTTGGCGGTGATGCTCTTGAACAGCCACTGGTCGTTGATGGTGTAGCTGATGTTCGCGGCGATCCCGCGATGCAGCAGGCGCTGGCCCTCCCCGTTGGTGAAGGAGGTCTCGGTGCGGTAGTTGTACTCGCCGGTCGGGGCCGGCTGCAGCACCACGGCGCCACGGGCGAGATCGGTCTGGATCAGCGGCGCTTCGGCACGACCCAGGGTCAGTGCGTTCTTCTGCCGGGTCCAGTCGAAGCTGACGGTGGCTTCCAGCTGCTCGTTCGGCGTGTAGCGCAGCTTGGCGCGCATCGCACCGGTGTTCTCGTCGTTGAAGTCCTCGCGGCTGCTGTTGTCGACGTAGCCGTCGTTGGTGGTCTTCGAGGCAGCGAAGCTGAAGCCCAGCGTCTCGGACAGCGGGGTGCTGACGTAGCCGCGCGCTTCGAGTCGGCCGAAGTCGCCGGCGGTCAGTTCGAGGGCGCCCTCGCCGGCGTCGCCCGGATTGCGGGTGACCAGCTTGATCGCGCCGCCGGTGGAGTTCTTGCCGTACAGCGTGCCCTGCGGACCGCGCAGCACCTCGACGCGCTCGACGTCGAACAGGCCGAACAGCGCGCCCTGGATGCGCGAGTAGTAGACGTCGTCGACGTACAGGCCGACGCCCGGGTCGAAGGTCTGCAGGGCGTCCGGCTGGCCGATGCCGCGGATGAAGGCGTTGACCGCCGAGGACGAACCGCGGCCCTGCACGATGTTGAGGTTCGGCACCGCGCCCTGCAGGCCGTCGATGCTGCTGGCCTGGATCTCGACCAGCTGGTCTTTCTCGAAAGCGCTGATGGCGATCGGCACCTTCTCGGCGGATTCCTCGACGCGGCGGGCGCTGACCACCACCTCGTCCAGCGCGCTGGCGCGCTCGGGGCCGCGCTCGCCGTCGTCCTCCTGCGCGTGGACGGTGCCGATCGCGGCGCAGGCCAGAGCGATCGCCAGAGTCAGGATTCGGGGTTGGGGCAGGACGGACATCGGGCTCTCCCAGAGATTGGCTTTCGAGCCGGAACTCTAGAGAGCGACCGGCGGCCGGGCAGCTGTACCTTCGTCCAGATTTCGGGCGCCGCCCGCGCCGCCCACCATGCCGGCGTCGGTCACTGGCGGGAGAGGGCGCGTGAGCTTGTTGGGATTGCTGCTGGGCCTGGCGCTGCTGGTGGTCATGACGATGCGCGGGGCCAGCCTGTTCATCGCCACGCCGCTGTGCGCGCTGGTGGTGGCGCTGACCAGCGGCCTGCCGCTGTTGCCGCCGCTGGCCGCCGAGGGCCAGACTGACCTGATCAGCGGTTACATGAGCGGCTTCACCCGCTTCATCAAGGACTTCTTCTTCATTTTCCTGCTCGGCGCGGTGTTCGGGAAGCTGATGGAGGCCTCCGGCGCCGCCGACAGCGTGGCGCAGTGGATTACCCGCCAGCTCGGCGTCGGCCATGCGGCACTCGCCGTGGTGCTGGCCTGCGCGGCGCTGACCTATGGCGGCGTCAGTCTGTTCGTGGTCGCCTTCTCGGTCTATCCGATGGCCGTGGCGCTGTTCCGGCAGGCGAATCTGCCGCGTCGCTTCATCCCGGCGGCGCTCGGCTTCGGCTCGGTGACCTTCACGATGACCTCGGCCGGCTCGCCGGAGATCCAGAACTGGATCCCGATGCAGTACCTCGGCACCACGCCGATGGCGGCCTGGCAGGCCAGCCTGATCGTCGCGCTGGCGATGGCGGTGAGCGGTCATTTCTGGCTGTCATGGATGCTGAAGCGGGCGGTGGCGGCCGGCGAGCGCTTCGAGGGACGGGACAATGATCCGGTGCCGCGGGAGACCGGTCTGCCGCATCCGCTGCTCGCGGCCGTGCCGCTGGTGGCGGTGCTGGTGGTGTCGAACTGGCTGCAGAAGGACCTGGGCAAGTCGGCGCTGATCCTCGCGATGCTGGCCGGCTGCCTGTCGGCGGCGGCGCTGATGTTCCGCACGCTGAAACAGCCGGGTGAGGCGCTCAGCGAGGGCGGCCTCGGTGCGCTGATCGCGATCGGCAACACCGCCGCGGTGGTCGGCTTCGGCGACGTGGCGAAACTCGCGCCGGCCTTCGCGGTGGCGGTGGACTGGGTGACTCACTTGCCGGGCGGCGGCCTGCTGGCGGCGGGCCTGGCGGTGGCGGTGATCGCGGCGATGACCGGTTCGGCCTCGGGCGGGCAGGTGATCGCGTTGCCGATCCTCGCGCCGATCTTCCTCGCCCAGGGCGTCAACCCGGATCAGCTGCACCGGGTGGTGGCGATCAGCTCCGGCAGCCTCGACTCGCTGCCGCACAACGGCTACGTCGTGACCACGATCCGCGCGATCTGCGGCGAGACCCACGCGCGGGCCTACTGGGCGATGGGCGCGCTGACGGTGGTCGTACCGCTGGGCGGCGTCGCGCTGGTGCTGCTGCTGTTCGCGCTGGGGCTCTGAGCCGCGTCGCTTCCCGACCCGGCGAGATGCGGCGAGACCCGGCGCGACACGGCCCCGGGTGACAAGATGACGCAGTCTGCTGCGCCAGCCTCGGCGCCGCGGCAGGGTATGCGAGCGGGCGAGGGCGCGCCGCCGGGAGCGTCAATGCGCAGGGTCGACAGGTTCGGAAGAGGCACACGCTGGGCTGCGCTGCTGTTGGTGGCGATGGCCTCGGCGTTGCTGCTGGTGCTGCTCTGGCAGGAGGGCGACACCCGGCTGCGCGCGGACCTGCAGCAGCGGGCCGATCTGGTCGCGCGGGCGATCAACCCGGCGCGCATCGCGACGCTGACCGGTAGCGCCGTTGATTTGCAGAATCCCGACTATCGGCGACTGAAGGACCAGCTGACGGGGATTCGTGCCGCGGACCCGCGCTATCGCTTCCTCTATCTGCTGCGCGCCCGCGCCGACGGGGAGATCCAGATTGAGGAAGCGA
>Ga0209812_10000486_pt1 | contig 35950 bp, 46 predicted proteins | sample JI71714BDNA_FD_187502 | JGI IMG/M metagenome (GOLD analysis project Ga0209812, IMG submission 187502) | Wastewater effluent complex algal communities from Wisconsin, to seasonally profile nutrient transformation and Carbon sequestration -... | ecosystem: Engineered > WWTP > Effluent > Algae...
GAGTATTTCCTATGATAACTATTAAGCCGCTTCCAGTTCCTAATTCGGTTAATGTACCTTCTATTGATACATTTCCAGTCACATCTATTCTACTTTGTAAACTTGTTCCACTCATATTTAGACTAGCTCCCAAGTTTACTAATAGGTTTCCGCCAACAATTGCATTGCTTGCGTTACCAATTAATCTCAAACTAGAAGAACCAGTACTTTGTACAGTAAAATCTCCTGCAATACTTGTTAAAGTTCCATTTAAGTTTATTTCGCTATTCTGCGATTGACAATTCCAAATAAAGTTGTAAAAATCTTGGTTATATCCAGCGCTAGTCAAAGCAGGCACTGATGAGTATCCAATAATTTCACAAGTGGAACCTGTTTCCCATGTAGAAAGTGGTATTCTTGTTGTTGTAGATGCCACATTGTGTTGATACACTCCACCACTTTTTACTACAATAGTTCCAGTTGTAGTAATTAACGCAGATGATCTAAGTGTACCAAAGACTTGTAAATCATCTCCAGTACCATTAGCTAATGTAACACTTGCTGTAACTTCCAAAACTGAACCAGCTGCTATAATAGTTTGGTCAATTGAAATTGAAGTAGAGATGGTAATATTATGTGGAGTCCTTATGGATACATCAAAATCATTTACAGTTGGTGCAGATGTGGCATCAATCCATGAAATATTGTCTAAACTAGTCTCCCATGTACTTGCACTTTCCCATAATCCAGATTGTTTTGTTCTATAGTAAGCAGGTGGAACTATTCCTGAACCACTCAATATGACTGTACATGGATCTTCATTTGAGTCATTGTTTTCAATGGTCAAAGTTGCGTTTTTAGTACCTCCAGATGTAGGGGCAAATCTTACTGTTACTATTTCAGTATTTCCTGGCGTGATTGTAATTGGAAAAGAATGAGAAGATACCACAGTATATAAACCGCCATCTGTTCCTGTAATGTTAAGTGATGTCACTTCTAGATTACTTGTACCTTCATTTTTGATGTTATAACTTAAATCGGAAGTATTATTTATATTTACATTTCCAAAAGGTAGTGTGAATCCACATGCCACATTATTTGTGCCTGGATATTGCAATTGAAGTTCAGGACCCGTTGTCGTAGCGTTCCCAGTCAATTCTGTAAGATTGTAACAATTATCAGTGCTATTATACGAATATACTGCGTAATGATAAGTGGTACTACTGATTAAGTTAGTTACACTAACTGTACTTCCTGTTCCATTATAGACCACATAGTTTCCAGTACCTATTTGACTTCCGTTTCCAAATGCAGCATCTGCTGTATAAGTTGATCCTGAAGTAGGGTCAGCGTTTACAGCACTTCCTGCTCTAGCGACCACTAAAGTATTATCTCCATTTCCATTGGTCCATGCGATATCCATAGAGTTAGTCGTAATTGCGGATGCAGAAAAGATGGATGGGGGAGTGTTTGGTTGAGTACATGACGGTTGTGTTCCAATTACATGAAAATCATCAATCCTAAAATTATTACTAGAAGAATTGTTTGCAGCAATAGAAAATCTTATTCGCAAATTACTAACTTCTTCAGCAGCAAAAGGCAAATTAACAGTTTGAGCCGTCCAAACCGTTGGTAGAGTTATTGTGCCAGCAGATATAAAATTTGTCCCATCAGTAGAAAAAGACACATCTAGTGTTGGAACCGTACCTGATTTTATTGCCCCAAACCTCACCTTTATTGATGAATACCCAATAGTAGATAAACTGTTTTCATATATTAATGTCTTTGTATTATTGTTAGACCCTAAATTTGTAAAAACATTTGCACCGCCTGAAGCTGAGACTGAAGGATTTGTCCAAGAATACCCAGAACTGGCTCCAGATGTTCTGAGTTCCCATGCTGAACCTGATGCAGCATCCGCAGTCCAGCCGGTTCTATTTATTGGATTTTGGGCAGTTGTACCAAAGTTATCACTTACTATGGTCACTTGAGAAAAAACATAACTATTAAACAAAAAATTAATAATAAAAATTGTCAAAAACTTTTTCATGCTTGGATGATTCATTTTATAAATTAAATGGTAAAAGATTTAATAAATTGTCTATTGCGGTACCACAAATGTAATTACAAATCGCGAAATGACAGTACATTATGTATCGATATTTATATTAAATATAAGTTAACTTTATTAAATGATTGATATAAATAGGAGGTATGTATAACGACTATTTTTGATATTTCCTGCAGTCGCACGACTTTGCGACACCGATCGGGGTGTACAAAACTATGTTTTTTTGCCATTCCCATTATTATGCTTACTTTTGTTCCTAAATCGTAATGTTTTGAAGAAATATGTAGCGTTTATTATATGTTATGTTTTGTGTGGAGCTTACGCTTTTGCACAGACCAATCATGTCAATGTTTTTAAGGACCTGAGTGGTCAACAATTGCTAGATGCTTTGGTATCAGAATACAAAACATCCGTTGTGCTCGATTATGGTAGAGCAAGAGATACGCTTTTTTCTAAGATAGATGGGGTACAAGATTCTTTAGAATGTATCTATACGGGTATGAAATTGTACATGCAACCGGGGCAAGATCCCACCGAAACTGTTTATTTAAATGGTCTTCCTAATGGTATCAATACAGAACACACATGGCCGCAGGGCTTGGGAGCTGAAGGTACTGCACAGAGTGATATGCATCATTTATATCCTACTCGTACAAAAGCAAATACAGATAGGGGCAATTTTCATTTCGGTGAAATACCTGACAATCAGACACAAACTTGGTACCTTAAATCTTCTGAAAGGAATACAACACCTACCACAGGAAAAGATTTGTACTCAGAAGGTGTCCGTGGTGTGAATGGTAAGTTTGAACCAAGAGAATCCGTCAAAGGAAACATAGCTAGGTCTATTTTCTATTTTTACACGATGTACAAGTCACAAGCAGACGCTCAAGGACCGAACTTTTTTAATACTATGAAAAATGATTTGTGCAGTTGGCATTATTTAGATCCAGTGGACGATAAAGAATGGCAACGAAATCAAAAGATAGCTACATATCAAGGTGGAAAACTCAATCCTTATGTATTGGACTGTTCGCTTGTGTCAAGGGCATACTGTAATAACATAGATCAAGCATGCGAAACATTGATACTGAGTGATGTAGAGACCGTAAGTTCAATAAAACTTGATAAAATACAAGTATATCCCAATCCTGGTTCAGGTGTTTTGTACACAACTCTGGATATGACAGAGGCAGGAGATTATGAGATCATTTTTAGAGACATTACGGGTGGAGTACACAGGCAACAAACCTATTATGTTGTGGATGGATTGACACTCGTGCAGCATGATTTACAATTGCTGAATGCGGGTTACTACATCATTGAGTTCAGAAATTTATCAACCGGGAAACAGTATTTCAAGAAATATATGTTACAATATTAGATATTTTAACTGTTCTAAGGTTAAAAAACTTAACAAATCCTTCAAATAAGGCAATTCTCAGTCGACGCTAGTGGGATCTCAGTAGGGAGCATGTAGGGAGTTGGTAGGGAGTAAGTTCCTAGTTGGTATGGAGTAACTAAGGAGTTTCAGTTTTGTTCCGTGTATTGAAATCCGTAGTTATAAAATAATACAACTAATGGTATAATAGTTAAAAGGAAACAAATCCAAATAGAGTTTGAGTTTATTTGAGTGTTTTGTAAAACAAAAATTAAATATAAGGCAAAATAAGCAAGGCTATATTTGACCCTTATAATTTGTGTCGAAATCTACCATCCATTCAATGCCATATTTGTCTCTAAACATACCGAAATAAGAGCCCCAAGGACTGTCAGAAATAGGCATTTCAACTTGTCCACCTGCCGAAAGTCCATTGAATAATTTGTCCGCTTCTTCTTTGCTTTTTGCACTAATGACAATTTTACTTCTATTCTCATTTTCGTTTGTTCGTCCCAGTATTTCAGGTACATCATTGGCCATAAGCACACTATTTCCGATAGGCAAGGCAATGTGCATGATTTTATTCGCTTCATGTTCAGGAACTGGGAATTCAGCACTTGCTAAATCTTTGAAACGCATTATTTTTGCGAACTCGCCTCCAAATACAGATTTATAAAAGTTAAATGCTTCTTCCGCATTGCCATTGAAATTAATGTGTGGATTGATGTTTGCCATGCTTTTAGATTTATCTAACAAAAATATTAATTTGTTTTCAAATCCAGTAAGTTAACCTAAGATTTCTTTTTTGGAAACGGAATATTTATTCTATCATTAGATACTTTAATTGGTATTGCTATATATTCATGAAAAATACCCATCCCATGATATAGCTTGCTTAGCAAGTGTAAAACAAAATGAAAACTTCCATTAAATTACGGCTATTTGATTACTTTTGCACTAACAATAATAGCGAATATATGTACACTCGTAGAAGATATGGTTTTTGGATGACCTTTAACTGGAGAAAAAAGCCATTTATTTATGGACTAATCTATGCCACACTATTGACTATAATCTTTGAATATCTTTTCCATTACCAAAATTTTGATATTTCTGTTAATTGGCAACCTATCAGTGTCTTAGGTATCGCTGTAGCATTTTATTTAGGATTTAAAAATAATGCAAGTTATGATAGGACATGGGAAGCTAGGAAAATATGGGGCTCTATTGTCAATAATTCTAGAAGTTTTGGGGTTGCCGTAACTAGTTTTGTACAGGGCGAACATAGTGATATTATAAAAAGAGAGTTGATATTTAGACATATCGCTTGGCTCACTTCATTGCGGTATCAATTAAGGCTTGCCAGAGAATGGGAACATACAGAGTATAGGGTAAAAGGAAAATATAGTCCTGTGATATGTGAAGGATATTTTGATCAACTGGAGGCAGAAATAAAAGGTTTGATTGATCATGAAGAGTTTGCATTGTATGAAGGTAAGGCCAATATGGCGGCACAAATATTAAATACCCAATCGATGAGATTGCAAGCATTAAAGGACAAAGGATATTTTGAAGATTTCAGGCACATGGAATTTTACACGCTTATTAAAGGGTTTTATGATAACCAAGGAGCAAGTGAACGCATCAAAAATTTCCCTTTTCCACGTCAATATGCGTCAGTGGCATTGTGGATGACGCTCATATTCTGTTTATTGATCCCATTTGCCTTGCTCAGCGTATTTCATAATCAGGAAAGTCATACCGTGTGGCTTACCATACCATTTACAGCTTTACTTATCTGGGTATTTTTTTTGATGGAGATGATAGGTGATTTTTCTGAAAATCCTTTTGAAGGTACTTACAACGATGTACCTATCTCGACCATTGCTAGGGGAATAGAAATTGATCTTAAGGAGATGATAAATGAAAAAGATATTCCAAAGGCATTAACTGCGGATAATGGATTTTTAATGTAAAATGTCATCTGAAGTGAATGCTTTAATAAACTCCTAAAGCTGTAGTGTGCAATTAATCTTGTACAACTTTATAATCCATAGCCTATCTAACTGAGAGTCTAATAATTGCATTTTTGGGTTTCCTATAGCTCTGAAACTTTGGTAGAGATAAATGGTACTTTTCATCTATTAGTCGATGAATGTGATCATTGATTTCTATGCTAAGTTTTTATTTTTAGACAGATAAATTTGAATTGTTAGGCGTCATATTATCAGAAAACTATCTGAGTTGAGTCATTTGAGATAAGATTTAGTTGAAAAAAACCGTATTTACAATAATTTAATATTCATATTTGATAATTTTAATCGGTTTATTTATTTAGTGGCTATCAAAAGCTTATTAAGACATGATTATCATTTTATTAAACATAGATAGACTTTTATACATTCAAATATTTAAATATGTTTTTACATTAAATTTGGTTTGAGTATCAAAAAAAGTGTTTTGAAAATGGAATGCATTAAATTTCAACATTTTATTGAAAAAAATATTTCAAAATTCTACCTTTCATTAGGAAAATAATAATACCTTTGCGTCTCTTTTTGAAGAAGCGTTGTATTTCTTCGAGAAAATATCAAAATTTTATTTAAATTTGCACATATGCCAACTATAAATCAGTTAGTTAAAAAAGGTAGAGAGAAAGTGGTGGTTGCCAGTAAATCTAGAGCACTTGACTCATGCCCTCAGAAAAGAGGAGTTTGTACAAGGGTTTATACTACGACACCGAAGAAACCGAACTCTGCACTTAGAAAAGTTGCCAAAGTAAGAATGACGAATGGTATCGAAGTAATTTGCTATATCCCAGGTGAAGGACACAACTTACAAGAACACTCTATCGTATTGGTAAGAGGTGGTAGAGTAAAAGATCTTCCAGGTGTTAGATACACTATCGTCAGAGGAGCATTAGATACTGCTGGTGTTGCAAAGAGATTGCAGAGCCGTTCAAAATATGGTGCAAAAGCGCCTAAGAAATAATAAATCGTTTAAGATCATTATAATAATTTTATCGAAAGATGAGAAAAAGAAAACCAAAAAAGAGAGTAATAGCACCAGATCCACGATATGGTGATCCAATGGTTACTCAATTTGTAAACAACATGATGTGGGAAGGTAAGAAAAGTGTATCTTACGCAATATTCTATGATGCTATGGATAAAATAGAAAGTAGAATTAACGAAAACCCTCATGAAATTTGGAAGAAGGCATTAGAAAATGTTATGCCAGCTGTAGAAGTGAGAAGTAAAAGAATTGGTGGGGCGACTTTCCAAATTCCTACTGAGATCAGGCCAGCTAGAAGACTTTCTATTGGTATGAAGTGGGTAATCAGATTCTCAAGAGCTAGAAGCGGAAAAGGAATGGCAGAAAAATTATCTGCAGAATTGATCGCAGCAAGCAAAGGTGAAGGTGCCGCAGTTAAAAGAAGAGAAGATACGCATAGAATGGCTGAAGCAAACAGAGCTTTTGCACATTTCAAAGCGTAATTTATTTTTTTTCTGAAACATTATTTTTTAATCGATCTATAAAATCTTATAACCATAATCATGGCAAAGGATCTTAAATTTACCAGAAATATTGGTATTGCTGCACACATTGATGCAGGTAAAACGACCACTACAGAGCGTATCCTATATTACACAGGGATAAGTCATAAGATAGGTGAGGTGCATGATGGCGCTGCTACCATGGACTGGATGGAACAAGAGCAAGAAAGAGGTATTACCATTACTTCTGCGGCAACTACTTGTAGCTGGAGTTACCCAACTATACAAGGTAAGCCAACTGATGAGACTCAACCATACCACTTTAACATCATCGATACTCCAGGTCACGTAGATTTCACAGTAGAAGTAAACAGATCATTAAGAGTATTGGACGGACTAGTTTTCTTATTTAGTGCAGTTGATGGTGTAGAGCCACAGTCTGAGACTAACTGGAGACTTGCTGAAAGATATCGTGTACCAAGTATCGCTTTCGTTAACAAAATGGATAGATCAGGTGCGGATTTCTTTAACGTAGTAAATGATATAAAAGAAAAATTAGGTGCTAATGCGATTCCACTTCAAGTTCCGATCGGGGCAGAAGAGAAGTTTAGAGGTGCTGTAGATTTGATTAGTAATGTTGCCATGGTATGGAATGATGAGGACCAAGGTATGACTTACAAAGAAATTGAAATACCTGCTGATATCGCTGATACAGTGGCAGAATATAGAGCAAAGCTTATCGAAGCTGTAGCTGAGTACGATGTTGAATTAATGGAAAAATTCTTTGAAGATCCAAATTCAATAACTGAAGCAGAAATAAAAGCTGCAGTACGTACAGCTGTTATGGATCTTGCATTTACTCCGGTAATGTGTGGTTCAGCTTTCAAAAACAAAGGTGTTCAGGCGGTACTAGATGCAGTTTGTGCTTACTTACCATGTCCTTTGGATGTAGATGCCATCACAGGTACTAACCCAAAAACAGAATTAGAAGAGCAAAGAAAGCCATCAGTTAATGAGCCTTTTGCAGCATTGGCATTCAAAATTGCAACTGACCCATATGTAGGAAGGTTAGCATTTATGAGAGTTTACTCAGGTGCTTTGGATGCAGGTTCATATGTATTGAATACACGTTCAGGAAATAAAGAAAGAATTTCGCGTCTATACCAAATGCACGCTAACAAGCAAAACGCTATTGAAAGAGTGGAAGCTGGTGATATCGCTGCAGGTGTAGGATTTAAAGATATTCGTACAGGTGATACACTATGTGACGAAAGCAAACCAATCGTACTAGAAAGTATGGTATTCCCAGAACCAGTTATCGGTCTTGCTATTGAGCCTAAAACTCAGAAAGATCTTGATAAACTAGGTATGGCCTTAAATAAACTTTCAGAAGAAGATCCGACATTTAGAGTGAAATATGATGAAGAAACCAACCAAACTGTTATCAGTGGTATGGGTGAGCTTCACTTAGAGATCATTGTGGACAGACTTAGAAGAGAGTTTAAAGTTGAGGTAAACGAAGGTGCGCCACAAGTAAATTATAAGGAAGCATTAACTGCGAGTGTAGAACATACAGAAAGATTGAAAAAACAATCAGGTGGTTCGGGTTTATTTGCACAAATGTCTTTCGAATTAGGACCTGCTGATGAGAAATTTTTGGAATCTGAAGATTTCAAATCAGGCAAGACTAAGCTTCAGTTTGTAAATGATATTTTCGGGGGATCAGTTCCTAAAGAATACTTTGCATCTATTGTAAAAGGATTTACTTCAATGATGGATAACGGTATACTAGCTGGTTACCACATCGATAGTATGAAGGTGAGATTGTTTGATGGTCAGACCCACGCAGTGGATTCAAAACCATTAGCATTCGAACTATGTGCTAAAGAAGGATTTAAGGAAGCATCTAAGAAGTGTAATCCAGTTTTGCTTGAGCCAATCATGAAGTTGGAAGTAGTATCTCCAGATGAGTATGTAGGATCTGTGATAGGTGACCTTAACAGAAGAAGAGGATTACCGAAAGGTCAAGATACAAGATCTGGTGGTGCAGTAGCGATACAAGCAGAAGTGCCTTTGGCAGAGATGTTTGGTTATGTAACACAGCTTAGAACGATCACTTCTGGTAGAGCATCTAGTAGTATGGAATTCAGTCACTTCTCACCAGCACCTAAGGGAATAGCTGATGCAGTGATAGAAAAAGCAAAAGGTTTAAAAGTTTAGAATTTTTTTTATAAAATAATTTAAAAATATTTTTTAATTCGGTAAAGAGTGTTATCTTTGCGCCCTCTTAAGAAATAGAGATAATAATAACAACAGGTTATGAATCAAAAAATCAGGATAAAACTCCGTTCTTACGATCACAATTTAGTAGATAAAAGTACTGAAAAGATTGTTAAGACGGTTAAAAACAGCGGTGCTGTTATTTCCGGTCCGATTCCGCTGCCAACTGAGAAGGAAGTATTTACGGTATTGCGCTCCCCGCATGTAAATAAAAAATCTCGTGAGCAGTTCCAGCTTAGGACCCATAAAAGAGTCATCGAGATTTTTACACCTACCCAGAAGACGGTAGATGCACTTTCGAAGCTTGAGCTTCCAAGTGGTGTAGACATCCAGGTTAAACTCACTTAATCGCTGGATTTTTAATTTTTATTTTTAGATTCTGAAGTATTGAGGTACTAGACTCTAAAGTCTTATGTCTTTAGTTTAAAAATTTAATCATGAACGGATTAATAGGAAAGAAAATTGGTATGACCAGTATTTTCGATGCTGCCGGCAAGAACATAGCTTGTACAGTCATTGAAGCTTTACCTAATGTTGTCACTCAGGTGAAAACAGTAGAAACTGATGGATATGATGCCATTCAGTTAGGATACGGTGAAGCGAAGGTAAAAAATACTTCAAAAGCACTTTTAGGGCATTTTGATAAAGCAAATACAACACCTAAACGTGAAGTAGTAGAATTTAGAGATTATCCTGTAGCTAAAGCACTTGGTGATGAAATAGCATTAACTGAAATTTTCACTGAAGGTGAAAAAGTTAGTGCTGTAGGTACATCAAAAGGTAAAGGTTTTCAGGGTGTTGTTAAAAGATACCATTTCGCAGGGGTTGGTCAAGCTACTCACGGTCAGCATAACAGACTTAGAGCTCCAGGTTCGGTAGGTGCATCAGCATGGCCTTCTAGAGTATTCAAAGGTGTAAGAATGGCTGGACGTATGGGAAATGACAGAGTCAAAACGAAGAATTTGAAAATTGTTAAGCTTTTACCGGATGCAAATCTTATCCTTATACAAGGATCAGTACCGGGTCATAAAGGTTCTTTCGTAATCATTGAAAAGTAAGGAATATGAAACTCGATGTATTAAATATTCAAGGTAAAAGTACAGGTAGATCTATAGAGTTGCCTGAAGGAATTTTTGGAATAGAGCCAAATGCTCATGCTGTATACTTAGCTGTTAAGCAATTCAATGCTGCACAAAGACAAGGTACACATAAATCCAAAGAAAAATGGGAGATATCTCGTTCAACAAAGAAGATTAAAAAACAAAAGGGTACAGGTACAGCTAGAGCTGGTTCTATGAAGAGTCCAGTATTTAGAGGTGGTGGTAGAACATTCGGTCCAGAGCCACGTAACTATACTTTCAAGTTGAATAAAAAAGTAAAAGAGCTTGCACGTTATTCTGCTTTCTCAGACAAAGTTGCAAATACTTCATTGATCGTAGTTGAGGACTTTAGCTTTGACAAACCAAGTACTAAAGGGTATATGAATTTACTTACTAGTCTTGACGTTACCGGCAAATCTATACTTCTTACTGCTGATTATAATAGCAATGTATTTTTGAGTAGTAGAAATTTACCAAAGGCTAAAGTTGTGAATGTGAAAGATGTAAATACGTATGAGCTAATTAATGCTGATATCTGTATTATATCTGAGAATTCAGTTAATCAGCTTAGAACTTCTTTCGAACAACAATAAAATTGATCCGAAATGTCAAACAATATTTTAATAAAACCAATCATATCTGAGAAATCAGAAAAATTGACAGGAAAGGGTAATCAATATACCTTTATAGTTGATAAGAAGGCGAATAAAATCGAAATCAAGAAGGCTGTAGAGTTAATGTTTACGACAAACGTTTTAGCAGTAAATACTGTAGTAATGCCTGCTAAATTAAAGTCAAGAAATACTAGATCAGGTGTTATAAGAGGTAGTGTAAGCTCATATAAAAAAGCTTATGTAACTCTTGCCGAAGGTGAAGAACTTGATATTTACGGAAGTTCTGAAGATTAATAGCTTAAACAGTTAAAAGCAAAAGAAATGGCAATTAAAAAGTTTAATCCAATCACTCCGGGCTTACGTCAGAAAGTTAATGTAAGTTATGCTGAGATTACCACAAATGTCCCTGAAAAGAGTTTGACAGTTGGTATCCACAAAAGTGGTGGTAGAAATCATGATGGTAAGATGACCATGCGCCAAATAGGTGGTGGTAACAAAAAGAAATATAGAGTAATCGATTTTAAAAGAGATAAAGAGGGTATTCCTGCTAAAGTTTCTACAATCGAGTACGATCCAAATAGATCTGCATTTATTGCGCTTTTAGTTTATGCTGATGGTGAGAAAAGATATATCATTGCACCAGATAAAATTAAAGTTGGAGATGCAATCATGTCTGGTAAAACAGCAACACCTGATAATGGTAATGCTCTTTACTTTTCAGAAATTCCTTTAGGTTCTGATATTCATGCTATAGAAATGGCTCCTGGTAAAGGTGCAGCTTTGGCAAGAAGTGCAGGTACTTATTGCACGATGATGGGTAGAGAAGGAAAATATGCAATTGTTAAGTTACCTTCAGGTGAAGTAAGAAGAGTATTATTAACTTGTAAAGCTGTCATGGGTAGAGCATCTAATCCAGATCACGGTCAAGAAGTACTTGGTAAAGCAGGTAAGACAAGATGGTTGGGTAAGAGATCAAGAGTAAGAGGTGTAGCGATGAACCCAGTAGATCACCCGATGGGTGGTGGTGAAGGTAGAGCTTCAGGTGGACACCCTAGGTCAAGAACAGGTATCATGGCTAAGGGACAAAAAACCAGAGACGTCAATAAGGCATCATCAAGGTTAATTATATCTAAACGTAAGAAGTAATAAAGTAATATAATAGCATTATGGCTAGATCAATTAAAAAAGGACCTTATATTCATTTTAAGCTTTTAGAAAAAGTATTAAAGGCAAATGAATCTAATAAAAAATCAGTTATTAAGACTTGGTCGCGTGCGTCAATGATTATACCTGATATGATAGGGCAGACCATCGCAGTTCACAATGGTAAAACATTTGTTCCTGTGTTCGTTACTGAAAATATGGTTGGTCATAAATTAGGAGAATTTTCACCAACACGTACCTTCAAAGGCCATGGTGGTAAGAAATAATATTAATAAAGTTAAGCGAATCGCATAAATATATTTAGAATGGAGGCACTTGCGAGATTAAGGAATTGTCCTATGTCAGCCCGAAAAATGAGGTTGGTAGTAGATAACATAAGAGGTAAATCAGTAGACGATGCTCTGAATATCCTTAAGTTTACTAATAAGGAAGCAGCAATATGGTTGGAGAAGGTAGTTTTATCTGCAATATCTAACTGGGCGAATAAATCAGAGTCATTAAGTCCTGAGGATTATAAGCTTTTTATCAAAACTGCTTTCGTAGACGGTGGACCTGTTTTAAAGAGATTTAGACCTGCACCACATGGTAGAGCGCATAGAATTAGAAAGCGTATGAACCATGTCACAATAGTGGTGGAGAATAAAGTAAAAATTGAAGAATAAATAATTAATAAAACATCAGTTTCATGGGTCAAAAGACAAATCCAATAGGTAACAGATTAGGTATCATCAGAGGATGGGATTCTAGTTGGTTTGGTGGAAAAGAGTTTGGTCAAAAAGTTGTAGAAGACGAACAAATTAGAGTGTATTTAAATGCTCGTATTCAAAAAGGTGGTATCTCAAAGATAGTCATTGAGAGAACGCTTAAGAGAGTAACTGTGACCATACATACATCAAGACCTGGTATTATTATTGGAAAAGGTGGACAAGAGGTTGATCGTGTAAAAGAAGAGTTGAAAAAACTTACTTCTAAAGATGTACAGATCAATATCATCGAGATCAGAAAGCCTGAAATTGATGCAGCTATTGTTGGTGAGACGATTGCTAAACAAATTGAATCTAGAATTAATTATAAAAGGGCAATCAAGATGGCTATTCAGGCTGCCATGAGAGCTGGTGCAGAAGGTATCAAAGTTAGAGCTAGTGGTAGATTGAATGGTGCGGAGATGGCTCGTAGCGAAGAATTTAAAGATGGTAGAACACCATTACATACATTCAGAGCTGATATTGATTATGCTATCAAGGAGTCACTTACAGTATATGGTAAAATAGGTATCAAAGTTTGGATTTGTAAAGGAGAGATCCTAGAGAAAAGAGACTTGTCACCAAACGCTAATGTAGGTAAAGGTAACTCTGAAGGTGGATTTAGTTCTGATAACCGTGGTGGTGAAAGAGGTGGAAATGATAGAAGAGGCGGTAATGACAGAAGAGGTGGTGGAAATGATAGAAGAGGTGGTGGAAATGACCGTGGTGGTGATAGATCAGGTGGCGGAGATCGCAATAAAAAAAGATAGGCATTAATTTGTAAAAATGTATTACCTTTGTGCCACTTTTGGTAAAAGGGTAGTTGTTTAAATAAAAAAAGATATGTTACAACCAAAAAGAACGAAGTACAGGAAGCAGCATAAGATGAAAACCAAAGGTATCGCTATTAAAGGTGGTACTATATCGTTCGGTTCCTTTGCACTTAAATCCTTGGATATTGGGAGAATTACTAACAGACAGTTAGAATCTGCCAGGATAGCGATGACTCGTTACATGAAAAGGGAGGGTAAAGTTTGGATAAGAATATTTCCAGACAAGCCGATAACCAAAAAGCCTCAAGAGGTTCGTATGGGTAAGGGTAAAGGTCCTTTGGATCACTGGGTAGCAGTGGTTAAGCCGGGTAAAATTATGTTTGAAATCGATGGTGTTCCTTCTGAAATAGCAGTAGAGGCATTAAGATTAGCAGCACAAAAGTTACCGGTTCAAACAAAGACGGTTGTAAGAGTAGATTATAGCGAATAATAAAATTTAGATGACATGCCATCAAAGAAATTTATAGAGCTTCAAGGTATGACTGTTGAGTCAATCCAAGAAGAGTTAAAACAAGCACAATCTGATTTAGGCAGGATGAAGTTTGATCATGGTTCAAAGGGATTAGAAAATCCTTTGTTGCTTGGTGAGACTAAAAAAGATATAGCAAGATTAAAGACAGAGCTGAGAGCTAGAGAAGTTAAAGCGATGTCACCTGAAGATTTAGCTAAGAGGTCTAATATTAGATTAAGAAGAAAGTAATCACGTATAAAATTTAAGTCCAATGACTGACAATTTATTAAATAAAGTAAGAATAGGTGTTGTAGCTAGCTCAAAAATGGATAAGACAGTTACTGTTTTAATCGAGCGAAAATTGAAGCACCCTATATATGGTAAGTTCGTAAAGAAGTCCAAAAAGTTTTTTGTCCATGACGAAAAAAATGAGTGTACTGAAGGCGATACAGTAAAAATAACAGAGACTAAGCCTATTAGCAAGAATAAGAGCTGGAGATTAGTTGAAATTTTAGAAAAAGCGAAATAACTAATAAATATAATTAGTCATGATCCAACAAGAGTCGAGATTAAAGGTAGCTGACAATAGTGGTGCAAAAGAGGTTCTTTGTATTAGAGTACTTGGTGGTACTCGTAGAAGATATGCATCTGTCGGTGATAAAATAGTAGTAGCGGTTAAGTCAGCTACGCCTAATGGTATCAAAAAAGGTACAGTTACAAAAGCAGTAATAGTACGTACATCAAAGGAGATCAGAAGGAAAGACGGTTCGTATATTAGGTTTGATGACAATGCGGTGGTGTTGTTAAATGCATCTGATGAGCCGAGAGGTTCAAGGATTTTCGGACCTGTTGCGAGAGAGTTAAGGGATCGTGACTATATGCGTATTGTTTCATTGGCACCAGAAGTGCTATAATCTTTTAAATTTAGTAATATGCCTACTTCAAAGCGTTTTGCTCCAAAATTGAGCATTAAAAAGGGTGACAAAGTACAAGTTATAGCTGGTTCTAATAAAGGTGAATCAGGTGAAGTAAAACAAGTATTCCCAAAATTAAATAGGGCAATTGTAGATGGACTTAATTTAGTTAAGAAACATACTAAGGCTACCCAGGATAATCCTGGCGGCATAAATGAAATCGAATCTCCAATACATATCTCTAATCTTATGGTTATAGATCCAAAGACTGGTAAACCTACAAGAGTGGGTAGAAAACTAGTTGACGGTAAATTAGTGAGATTTTCTAAAAAATCAGGTGAAATTATCAAGTAATGAGTTATATACCTAGACTTAAGACAAAATACAATACAGAGATTGTACCAAAACTGTTAGAACAGTTTGGATATAAGACTGTAATGCAAGTTCCAAGATTGTTAAAGATATCTGTTAATCAGGGTGTAGGCTCTGCAACTCAGGATAAGAAGCAGGTGGATAATGCAGTAAATGAGATGACGACTTTTACAGGTCAGAAGGCTGTTGCAACGATTGCATCTAAATCAATCTCAAACTTTAAATTGAGAGAGTTTATGCCAATTGGAGCACGAGTTACTCTTAGAGATCGTCAGATGTATGAGTTTCTTGATCGTTTAGTTACTGTGGCTTTGCCAAGAGTAAGAGATTTTAAAGGAATCAACGACAAAAGTTTTGATGGAAGGGGAAATTATTCTTTAGGTATTAAAGAACAGATTATATTTCCTGAGATTGATATCGATAAAGTAAGTAAAATTACTGGTATGGATATAACTTTTGTAACAACAGCAAAGACAGATGCAGAGGCATTTGCACTTCTTAAAGAGCTTGGATTACCATTTAAAAACCAAAAGAATTAATTGCAATGGCAAGAAAATCAATAATCGCAAGGGAAATTAAAAGAGAAAGACTTGTAGCAAAGTTTGCTGATCTTAGAAAAAAGCTAAAGGATGCAGGCGATTATGAGGCTTTAGATAAGTTGCCAAGAAATTCTTCTAAAGTTCGTTTACATAATAGATGTAAGCTTACAGGTAGACCGAAAGGATATATGAGAAGGTTTGGTATTAATAGAGTTATGTTTCGTAAAATGGCTAATGAAGGGTTGATACCTGGAATTACTAAAGCCAGTTGGTAACATTAATAAATAGTAGAATAATTTAAGATGATAGTAACAGATCCAATAGCAGATTATCTAACAAGGATTAGAAATGCTCAACAAGCTGGTCACAAGGTAGTAGAAATACCTTCTTCAAATATCAAGAAATCAATAACAGAAATCTTGTATGAGAATGGTTATATTTTGAAATATAAGTTTGATGATGCTGCGGGTAAACAAGGAATTATTAGTATAGCGTTAAAGTATGATGTTGTAACTAAAAAGCCTGTTATACGTGAGTTAGGTAGAATTTCTAAGTCTGGATTAAGACAATATGCAGGTGCAACTGAAATACCAAAAGTTATTAATGGGCTTGGTATTGCAATAGTATCTACTTCAAAAGGCTTGATGACGGATAAGCAAGCAAGAAAGGAGAATGTTGGCGGGGAATTACTCTGTTACATTTATTAATTTTATAAATTTTTTATAGTCATGTCAAGGATAGGTAAAGCTTTAATAAATATACCAGCGGGAGTAACAATAGATGTTTCGAAAGGAAATCTTGTTACTGTTAAAGGTTCAAAAGGTACATTGTCAGAACAGGTTAATCCTGATTTGAGTGTTAAGATAGATGACGGTGTACTTGTTGTAGAGAGACCGACTGATCAGAAAAGACATAGAGAAGCACATGGTCTTTATAGATCATTGATCAATAATATGGTGACTGGTGTATCTACAGGTTTCGTAAAGCAATTGGAACTAATAGGTGTTGGTTATAGGGTAAGTAATACTGGCAATTTGTTAGAATTATTACTTGGTTATTCACATCCTATTTATTTTCAAATACCATCTGAGATAAAGTTGACCACTAAAATGGATAAGGGGGAGAGTCCTACCATCATTATGGAGGCAGCTGATAAACAATTGCTTGGTCAAGTTTGTGCTAAAATAAGAACGTACAGAAAACCAGAGCCTTACAAAGGAAAAGGTATTAAGTTTACTGGTGAGATCATCAGAAGAAAGGCTGGTAAGACATCAGGTAAGAAATAATAAATAGATAAATCCAAAGCTGTTTAAGATGGATAGTAAATTATATAATAGAACAAGAGTCAAATACAGAATTCGTAAAAAGGTAAGTGGAACAAGCACTAAACCTAGGTTGTCTGTATTCAGAAGTAATAAAGAGATATATTGTCAATTAATTGATGATGTTAACGGTGTTACGCTAGCAAGTGCATCTACTAAAGGTGTGGCTAAAACAGGTAATAAAGTAACTCAGTCTGCTGAAGTTGGTAAAACAATAGCTGCGAAAGCGAAAGCAATTAGCATCGAGAAAGTTGTTTTCGATAGAGGTGGATATCTTTACCACGGTCGAGTTAAATCTTTAGCTGATGGAGCTAGAGAAGGTGGGTTAATTTTCTAAATAATATCAATTATGTCAACACCAGTTAAAGTAAATCAAGGAGAACCAGAATTGAAAGAGAAATTGGTAAATTTAGCAAGGGTTGCTAAAGTTACCAAGGGTGGTAGAACTTTTAGTTTTTCAGCCTTAGTAGTTGTAGGGGATGGTAATGGTTCTGTGGGACATGGTTTAGGTAAAGCTTTGGATGTATCTGAATCTATACAAAAAGCTGTTCAGGATGCAAAGAAGAATTTAGTCAAAGTATCTTTACATAAAGGAACTGTACCACATGAGCAGAAAGGCAAGTATGGTGCAGGAAAGATTCTTATCAAACCAGCAGCAGATGGTACAGGTGTAATTGCAGGTGGAGCTATGAGAGCTGTACTTGAAATGGCAGGGGTACATAACTGTCTTGCTAAATCACAAGGTTCTTCTAATCCACACAATGTGGTAAAGGCAACGATAGATGCATTGTCAAAAATGAGGAATGCTCATGAAGTTGCAAAAAATAGGGGAGTATCTTTAAGTAAAGTGTACGAAGGATAATAAATATAAGCAGCAATGGCAAATATTAAAATAACACAAGTCAAAAGTACAATAGATAGGAGTAAGAGACAAAAAGCAACTATGGTTGCTTTAGGTATCAAAAAGCTTAATGGATCTGTTGTTAAAGAAGTTACTCCACAAATATTGGGGATGGTAGCTAAGGTTCAGCATCTAATAGTAGTTGAAGATATTTAAATATATCAACTTATTAAGTAATACGTAAATATTTACAAATGAAATTGCATAATTTGACCCCAGCAGCGGGTTCAGTTAAATCAGAAAAGGGTAGAATCGGAAGAGGTGAAGGTTCTGGATCAGGTGGTACAGCTGGGAAAGGTCATAAAGGAGCAAAAGCTAGATCAGGTTATGCTAGCAAAAGAGCTTTTGAAGGTGGACAAATGCCTTTACAAATGCGTCTTCCTAAAAGAGGTTTTAAGAATATTAATAACATTACTTATGTTGGTATTAATGTTTCTAGGCTTCAAGAAATATTTGACAATTTTGGTTTGACAGAAATAACTAAATTGTCATTATATAATGAAGGTATCATTAATAGGGGTGATAAAGTTAAAATCCTAGGTAATGGGGAGATATCTGTAAAACTTAATGTTAATGTAGACGCTTTTTCTGCTACTGCTAAGTCCAAGATTGAAGCAGCGGGCGGTACTATTAATGCTTAATATTTTTAGAAAATGAACAAGTTTATTGAAACTTTAAAAAATATATGGAGTATCAAGGAGTTGAGAGATAGAATTCTTTTCACGGTGTTGATACTTGCTGTTTATAGATTAGGATCATTTATTGTGTTGCCTGGTGTAAATGCATTAGCTTTGGATGCTGGTAATAGCAATAGACCTGCATCTGACCTTTTGTCTTTGATAAACACGTTCACAGGTGGTGCCTTTAATCAAGGTTCCATTTTTGCTTTGGGTATAATGCCTTATATTACTGCATCAATTATTGTTCAATTGCTGGGTTTTGCAGTTCCTTATTTCCAAAGGTTACAGCAAAAGGAAGGTGAATCAGGCCGTAAAAAGATCACTCAAATTACTAGATTCTTGACTTTGTTGATTACTTTAGTTCAAGGTGGTGGTTATTTAGCCTTTTTAAGAAGTACTGAAGGTGCTATAGATCCAAATATCAGTGATACTGTTTTTTGGTTTAGTAATATGATTATCTTAGCTACGGGTACAATATTTGCAATGTGGTTGGGAGAGAAGATAACAGATAAGGGTATTGGTAACGGTATTTCTTTATTGATTATGGTTGGTATTATTGCGAAACTTCCCGCTTCCTTTATTGCAGAAGTACAAAGTAGGGCAGGAACAAATGGATTAATTCCTTTAATACTAGAGTTAGTTTTCTTCTTGTTTGTTGTAATTGCTACTATATTGATAGTTCAAGGGGTTAGAAAAATTCCTATCCAGGCTGCAAAAAGAATGGTAGGAAGAGCTTCTGGTGATATTGCAGGTGGAGCAGGTAACGATTTTATTAATCTTAAGTTAAGTGCAGCTGGCGTAATGCCAATCATCTTTGCTCAGGCTATCATGTTTTTGCCTTTAACAGCGGCTCAATGGGCAGCTGGTGATGGTGGTACACAAAGTGATTTATTATTGAGTTTAAATGATTGGAAGTCATTCCCATATAATTTATTGTTTTTTGTTCTGATTGTTTTATTTACCTATGTATATACAGCGTTAATTGTTAATCCACAGCAGTACGCCGAATATTTAAAGAGACAAAATTCATTTATTCCAGGTATAAAACCAGGTGAGGATACACAAAATTATATTGATACATTAACCACTAGAATAACACTTCCTGGCGCATTATTTATCGGTGCAATTGCTATATTACCTGCATTAGTGGCAGTAGCTGGAGTAACAGATTCATTTGCTATATTTTTCGGTGGTACATCTTTATTGATTTTGGTTGGTGTAGTACTAGATACTTTACAACAAATTGAAAGTTATCTGTTGATGAGAAAATATGATGGTTTAGTAAAATCTGGCAGAATCCAAGGAAGAGGAAATCAAGGTATTACTATAGGTGCAGGAATGTAATAGTTATGATCTATTACAAGACTGATGAGGAGATAGAATTAATGCGTGAGAGCAATTTACTGGTTAGTAAAACTCTTGCTCATGTTGCGGGATTACTAAAAGTAGGTGTCTCAAGTAAAACTGTTGATAAAGAAGCCGAAGATTTTATAAGGTCACACGGTGGTGTGCCTGGGTTTAAAGGATATCGTGGTTTTCCTGCGTCATTATGTATGTCTGTAAATGATGCTGTTGTACATGGTATACCAAATAGCACAGTTTATACCGATGGGGATGTAGTTTCTATAGATTGTGGTGTTATACTCAATGGGTTTTATGGTGATGCAGCTTTTACATTTGCGTTTAAGAACGCTGGTGAAAAAGTAGAGAAGCTTTTGAGAGTAACTCGAGAATCATTAGAACGCGGTGTATCAATGGCTGTAGTTGGAAATAGAATAGGTGATATAAGCCATGCCATTCAGCACTTTTGTGAAAGAGTTAATGGTTATGGAATTGTTAGGGAGTTAGTAGGGCATGGAGTTGGTAGAAATCTTCATGAAGATCCTGAAGTTCCTAATTTTGGTTTGAAAGGAAAGGGGCCCATGTTGAAAGATGGAATGGTTATTGCAATAGAACCTATGGTAAATATGGGTAATCGCGGCGTTAAGCAGAAAAATGACGGATGGACCATTGTGACACGAGATGGAAAGCCATCTGCGCATTTTGAACATAGCGTTGCAATAAGGAAAAGTGGACCTGATATTCTATCAAATCATAGTATTATAGACGTTGCAGTTAAAAATAACTCAGAAATAATAGATATTTCAATAAAAAGTTAGATATTTGCGCTCCAAAATAAAAAATGGCAAAACAAGACCTTATAAAGTTAGATGGTATCATAGAAGAAGCCTTATCCAATGCGATGTTTAGAGTTCGTTTGGAAAGTGGTCATCTTATAACTGCTACCATTTCTGGCAAAATGCGAATGCATTACATTAGAATATTACCTGGAGATAAAGTAGCGGTTGAAATGTCGCCATATGATTTATCAAGAGGTCGTATTAATTATCGTTACAAATAATAGTTAAATACTTTACATAATGAAAGTACAAGCATCAATAAAGAAACGCTCTGCAGATTGCAAGATCGTTAGAAGAAAAGGGAAGCTTTATATTATTAATAAGAAGAACCCTAAGTATAAACAAAGACAAGGATAATAATTAAGAATTATGGCACGTATTGCTGGTGTAGATTTACCAAGAAATAAAAGAGGAGTCATAGGTTTGACTTATATTTATGGCATAGGAAGTACCTTAGCATCTAAGATATTAGAAGCTGCTGGAGTATCTGAGCATACAAAAGTACAAGATTGGACTGACGAAAACATAAAGTTTATCTCTAAATATATTCAGGATGAATATAGAGTCGAAGGAGAATTAAGAAGTGAGGTTCAATTAAGCATAAAAAGGTTAATGGATATTGCTTGTTATCGTGGTCTTAGACACAGAAAGGGTTTACCTGTAAGAGGGCAAAGCACTAAGACTAATGCAAGGACTCGTAAAGGTAAAAAGAAAACAGTCGCTAATAAAAAGAAAGCAACCAAATAATAGTTAATTAATAATATTATGGCCAAAGGTAAAAAAGTAAGCAAAAAACGTGTCGTAAAAGTTGAATCTGAAGGTTTAGCGTTTATACATGCGTCTTTCAATAATATAATCATTTCACTTTGTAACAGATCGGGTCAAGTGATTTCTTGGGGATCTGCTGGAAAGGCAGGCTTTAGAGGTTCTAAAAAGAATACACCTTATGCAGCTCAAATGGCCGCAAATAGTGCTTCATCTACAGCTTATGAAGCTGGATTAAGAAGTGTTGAGGTATTTGTAAAAGGACCTGGAGCAGGAAGAGAGTCTGCGATTCGTGCGATTGATACTTCAGGTATCAAGGTACTTAAAATAAAGGATATGACACCTGTACCTCACAATGGTTGTCGTCCTCCAAAGAAAAGAAGAGTTTAATAAGTTTATAAAAAACCATTCATAATGGCAAGATATACAGGGCCTACTACTAAAAAGGCAAGAGCATTTGGTGAACCAATTTTCGGTTACGATAAAGCTTATGAAAAACGAAAGTTTCCTCCAGGACAACATGGAGCTAGCAAGAAGCGTAAACAACGTTCAGATTATGCTATTCAGTTAACTGAAAAGCAAAAGGCTAAGTATACGTACGGTGTTTTAGAAAGACAGTTTAGAACATTGTTTGAAAAGGCAGCAGCTAAATCTGGTGTAACAGGTGAGATATTGCTTCAATTGTTAGAGTCTAGATTAGATAATGTAGTATTCAGAATGGGTATTGCTAAGACAAGAAGAGCAGCTCGTCAGTTAGTTACACACAAACATATCCTTGTTGATGGTATTTTGACAAACATTCCTTCTATGTTGTTAAAGCCTGGGTCAGTAGTGTCAGTTCGTGGTAAGTCAAAAGAAGTTGACGTAATCAAAAGCAATGTTACTGCAAAAAGAGATGGTTCAAAGACTTTTGGTTGGATAGAGTGGAACGGTGATAAAATGGAAGGTAGATATCTTGCACATCCTGAAAGGGAAAAAATACCAGAAAATATCAATGAGCAGCTTATAGTTGAATTGTATTCTAAATAATATTATGGCTATCCTTTGTGGATAGCCTATCCTTTTTAATTAAAATTAGAAAAATTATCATAATGAGTATTCTAAATTTTCAAAAACCAGAGAAAATACTTCTACAGAAATCAGATGATTTTGATGGTACTTTTGAATTTAAGCCATTAGAACAAGGGTTCGGTCAGACTATAGGAAATTCATTAAGAAGAGTTCTTTTATCATCTTTGGAAGGTTATGCAATTTCTGCTATAAGAATAGCGGGCGTTGATCATGAGTTTTCCACTATAAAAGGGGTTGTTGAAGATGTTGTAGATATTATATTGAATATCAAGCAGATTCGATTAAAGCCAATGGTAATAACGGAAGGATCTGAAGAAGAGAAATTGTATGTTACGATTTCAGGTAAGGATCAATTTGTTGCAGGTGATATTGAAGCAAGTACTAATACATTTAAGATCATGAATCCTGATCTTTACATATGTACATTAGAGCCTAATGTAACTTTAGAAATCGAATTTACAGTTACAAAAGGAAGGGGTTATGTACCAGCAGATGAGAATTTGCCAAAAGATGCTTCTATAGGTGTTATACCTGTTGATGCTATATATACGCCAATTAAGAAAGTAGCATATAAAGTTGAAAGTACAAGGGTTGGTCAGCGTACAGATTACGAGAAGCTAACCATTGAACTTAAAACTGATGGTACTATTCATCCAGAAGAGGCGATAAAAGAAGCTTCTAGGATAATGATTCAACATTTGATGCTTATCACTGATGAAAATATCACATTTAATGATTCATCTTCAAGAGAAGATAGTATTGTAGATGAGCATATTCTTCATATGAGAAAATTGTTGAAGACTTCACTAGAGGATTTAGATCTTTCAGTAAGGGCTTACAATTGTCTTAAGGCGGCCAAAATTAACAGTCTTGGAGAGATGGTTAGATTTGATATGCATGAATTGTTGAAGTTCAGAAATTTCGGTAAAAAATCATTAGTTGAGATAGAGGAGTTGTTGCAGCAGAAAGGTTTAACCTTTGGAATGGATCTATCTAAATATAAACTTGACGAAGAGTAATCGCATCGACCCAGTATAAAAACTGGATGAATAATTATATTATTAACAGTATAAAACGTTGCTTGGTAATATCTAAGGTCGAATATAGATGTAAGCAATAGTGGTACACAATTAAAGTTTATGAGACACGGTAAGAAATTTAATCATCTTGGAAGGAAGAAAGGCCACAGAGATGCATTATTATTGAACATGGCTAATTCTTTGATCCTTCACAAAAGAATCAATACAACTTTAGCTAAAGCAAAAGCTTTGAGAGTTTTTGTTGAACCAATTTTAACAAGATCAAAAGACAATACGACACATTCAAGAAGGATGGTTTTTGCAGATCTTCAAAACAAAGCAGTCATCAATGAATTGTTTGATGTTGTTGCACCTAAGATCGCTGATAGACCGGGTGGATATTGTAGAATTATCAAGACTGGTTTTAGAAAAGGAGATGCAGCGGAAATTGCAATGATTGAGTTAGTTGACTTCAATGATGTATTTGTAGCTAAAGTAGGTAATGCAAAAGCTTCTAATACAAGAAGAAGTAGAAGAAAGTCTGGAGGAGATAGTAGCGTTGCAGCTGTGGCAGCAGCAGCAGTAGTAGCTCCTACTGTAATAGATGAAGTAGCAGGTAATGAAGAAGAATAATCTAATTTATCTTATGTAATACAAAGGGGTACTTTCCAGTGTGAGAGTATCCCTTTTTTATTATATTTATTTTATATTCATAGTTATTTAAAGTAGATATATCTTAAGTATATAGTTCTAAAGTTTGTCTACCAAATAATTTACTATTCATAGAAATATTAGTATTGAATATAATTTGTTTATTATATATCTTATATTTGCACGAAGTTATTTTGACAAAATTAATATAATGGATTTTTCACAAACTAATAGAGCGGTAGTTCTTTTTGAAGACGGTAGTTTTTATGAAGGTAGAGCTGCTGGTATTACAGGTACCACCTTTGGTGAAGTTTGTTTTAATACGGGTATGACGGGTTATCAAGAGATTTTTACAGATCCTTCCTATTATGGTCAAGTATTGGTAACTACAAATGTTCACATAGGAAATTACGGTATTAAGGCGAGTGATACGGAATCATCTAAAGTACAGATAGCTGGATTAATTTGTAAAAATTTTACAAATGACTATAGCCGACCTATGGCTGACCAAGATATTCAACATTACTTTGAGGAAAATAATTTGGTATGTATATACGATATAGATACAAGGTCTATTGTAAAAAACATTAGAGATAAAGGTGCAATGAACTGTATCATCTCCAGTGAAATCTTTGAATTAGAAGTATTAAAAGCCAAGTTAAATGAAGTGCCTTCTATGGAAGGGTTAGAGTTAGCTAGTTATGTGACGACTACAGAAGCTTATTCATTGGGTGATGAAAATGCTGATGTTAGAATAGCTGTCCTTGATTTTGGAACTAAAAGAAACATTCTTAGAAGTTTGGCTGATCGTGGAAGTTATCTTAAGGTATTTCCAGCTAAAGCTACATTAGAGGATATGCTGGGATTTAATGCTGATGGATATTTTTTATCTAACGGTCCTGGTGATCCTTCATCAATGGAGTATGCAATATCAACAGTGAAGGAAATATTAAAGCTTAAGAAACCTGTTTTTGGCATTTGTTTAGGTCATCAAATTCTAGCCTTAGCGAATGATATTTCTACCTATAAAATGCATCATGGTCATAGAGGTGCAAATCATCCTGTGATAAATATTCAGACCGGCAGATGTGAAATTACAAGTCAAAATCATGGATTTACTGTAAGTGAAAATGAAGTTTTAGCGCTTGTTGAAACTATAGAAGTGACCCATAGAAACCTTAATGATGATACCATTGAGGGAATAAAAATGAAAAACCAACCTGCATTTTCAGTGCAATATCACCCTGAGGCTAACCCTGGGCCACATGATTCCAAATATTTGTTTGATGATTTTGTAAACCTTTTAAAACAATCAAAAAATAATTAAAAAATGAGTGTAATTGTTGATATCAGAGCGAGAGAGATTCTAGACTCTAGAGGAAATCCTACTGTAGAGGTAGAAGTTTTAACAGAAAATGGAATTATGGGTAGAGCAGCGGTACCTTCTGGTGCATCTACAGGAAAGTACGAAGCTGTTGAACTAAGAGATAATGATAAAAGTCGTTTTCTAGGAAGGGGTGTTTTAAATGCTTGCAATAATATTGATGATAAGATCAGAGAGGCTTTAATTGGAGAGGATGTATTTGAGCAAAGATATATTGACGATATCATGATAGAGCTTGATGGAACAGAAAATAAATCTTTGTTAGGTGCAAATGCAATACTTGGGGTTTCTATGGCAGTGGCAAAAGCTGCTGCTGAAGAGTCTGGTCAGTCTCTTTATAGATACGTGGGTGGAGTGAATGCTCATGTGATGCCAGTACCAATGATGAATATTTTGAATGGTGGCTCACATGCTGATAACAGTATTGACTTTCAGGAATTTATGATTATGCCATTGGGTGCAGACTTGTTTTCTGAAGGACTAAGAATGGGTGTGGAAGTTTTTCACCATTTGAAAACTGTACTTAAGTCAAAAGGATATTCTACCAATGTAGGAGATGAAGGTGGATTTGCACCGAATATTAAGTCAAACGAAGAAGCTATCGAAATTGTATTAAAAGCAATCGAATCTGCTGGTTACAAGCCGGGTATTGATATTATGATAGCAATGGATGCAGCAGCTTCTGAGTTCTACAATGAAGAAGAAAAATTATACCATTTTCATAAGTCTGGTGGTAAAAAGTTAAGTAGTGATGAGATGGTGGATTATTGGGCAAGTTGGGTAGATAAGTATCCAATATTCTCAATAGAAGATGGTCTCCATGAAGATGATTGGTCTGGGTGGTCAAAGATGACTAAAGCACTAGGCAATAGAATTCAAATCGTTGGGGATGATCTTTTTGTAACAAATACAAAGAGATTACAAAAAGGAATAGAGACAGAAGCAGCGAATTCTATTTTGATAAAGGTTAATCAGATAGGTTCTATTACTGAAACTATTGATGCAGTGAATCTTGCGACTCGTAATGGTTTTACATCAGTGATGAGTCATAGATCAGGTGAAACAGAAGATACCACTATTGCGGATTTGGCAGTTGCATTGAATACGGGACAAATCAAAACTGGTTCTGCATCAAGAAGTGATAGGATAGCTAAATATAATCAGTTGTTGAGAATAGAAGAAGAGCTTGGTGATTCAGCATTTTATCCAGGCAAATCTTTGTTATCATAAGAAGTTTTTAAGGTCTCTTTCATATTATTTTACGGTCAAAATAAGTTTAATATGTCAAAAAATAAGAAGTTACTAGATGATGTTGCTAAATCAGCAGGTATTTCGCCTTCATGGATAAACAAATACACGGTTGTTACCACTCTTTTTATTGTGTGGGTTACATTTTTTGATAAGCATAATATCTTTGCATATCAGAAATTAAAAGGAACCATTGCAAAAATGGAGATGGAAAAGGAACAGTTGAATGAGGAGATAGCGCAAGCACTCAAGGACAAGCAGGATTTAGAATTAGATCATGAGAAGTTTGCGCGGGAAAAGCACCTGATGCATAAGGCAGATGAGGAAATCATTTTAATAGAACAAAAGTAGTAAATACCAAATTGTATGAGCGTATTAGTAAATAAAAATTCAAGAATCATTGTTCAGGGATTCACTGGAAAAGAAGGTAGTTTTCATGCAGAACAAATGATAGAATATGGAACCAATCTCGTAGGTGGTGTTACACCAGGAAAAGGTGGCACAGAACATCTAGGAAAACCAGTTTTTAATTCTGTAAAGGAAGCTGTAGAGAAGGCAGGTGCAGATACATCTATCATATTTGTACCACCAGGGTTTGCAGCAGATGCCATCATGGAAGCAGCTGAGGCAGGTATTAAAGTGATCATTTGTATTACAGAAGGTATCCCAGTACAGGATATGGTGATAGCAAAATCTTACATCGAAAAATTTGATACGACTTTAATTGGACCAAACTGTCCAGGTGTCATTACACCCGAAGAAGCAAAAGTAGGTATCATGCCAGGTTTTGTTTTCAAAAAGGGTAGAATTGGTGTAGTGTCTAAGTCAGGAACATTGACTTACGAAGCTGCTGATCAGATCGTAAAAGCGGGAATGGGGATTTCCACTGCAATTGGTATAGGTGGTGACCCAATCATCGGCACACCTACAAAGGATGCAGTGAAATTATTAATGGAAGATCCTGAGACTGACGGAATAGTAATGATAGGTGAGATAGGTGGTAATTACGAAGCTCTAGCTGCTAGATATATCTTGGAAACAGGAAATAAAAAACCAGTAGTAGGATTCATAGCTGGGCAAACTGCCCCTAAAGGACGTACTATGGGCCATGCAGGTGCAATCGTTGGAGGACACGAAGATACAGCTGAAGCCAAAATGAAGATTATGGAAGAGTGTGGTATTCACGTAGTTCACTCTCCAGCAGATATAGGTATTACCATGGCAAAGGTGCTGAAGGGATAGACAAAATGTAAGGTTTAAGTTTTTAGATTTTCGTCTAAATTTCATTCATAATCTTAGCCTTCATCTTAATAAAAATGGGTTGTAAACATCAAGTTCACAACCCATTTTTTATTCTATAATAAAGATAATTTATCTAAACTTATACCGCAAAACTTTCCCCACAGCCACACGTGCGTGCTGCGTTCGGATTATTAAAATAAAAACCTTTGCCATTAAGACCACCAGAAAACTCTAACGTTGTATTACATAAATAAAGAAAACTCTTTAAATCTGTAACTACTCTCACGCCATTATCATCAAATACTTGGTCGTTTGGTTTGTTTTCATTGTCAAAATCCATGCTATAGCTAAGTCCAGAACAACCACCACTAGTCACACTTACCCTGACGAAATAATCATCAGAAAGATTTTTGGTGCGAATGACTTCGACAATTTTATCTTTAGCACTATCAGCTACAAATAACATAGGTAAAGTATTTAATTTAAGAATTAAGCATTTACTGCATCTGCATCAGCAAGTACCACGTTTTTGCTTTTATAATCAGCAATGGCACTTTTGATAGCATCTTCTGCTAATACTGAACAGTGGATTTTTACTGGTGGTAATGCTAGTTCTTCTACAATATCCATATTGTCAATAGCTAATGCATCATCAATGGTTTTACCCTTCAACCATTCCGTTGCAAGTGATGAAGAAGCGATAGCTGATCCACAACCGAAAGTCTTGAACTTAGCGTCAATGATTGTATTGGACGCTTCGTCTACTTCTATCTGAAGTCTCATAACGTCACCACATTCTGGTGCACCTACAAGACCTGTTCCTACATTTTTTTTACTTTTATCAAGTGTACCAACATTTTTTGGATTCTTAAAATGATCTAGTACTTTTTCTGAGTATGCCATGACTTATTGTTTTTAAATTTAACGATTTATAATTAATGCTCTGACCATTGGACTGACTCCAAGTCTACACCTTCTTTATACATTTCCCAAATCGGACTTAAGTCTCTCATATGATTTACTCCAGCAGTTACAGCTTTGATAGCATAATCGATATCTTCATCCGTTGTAAATCTACCAAGACTAAACCTAATAGAAGAGTGGGCTAGATCATCACCAAGACCTAAAGCTACAAGCACATATGATGGCTCTAGAGACGCTGATGTACAAGCCGAACCTGATGAAACAGCAATGTTTTGGTTAAACGTCATCATTAAACCTTCCCCTTCTACGTGTTTGAAAGAAATATTGGTAACATGTGGCATTCTGTGATTGACATTGCCATTGATATACACTTCTTCTAGCGTGTCCATGTATGCTTTTTCTAACTTATCCCTTAGTATAGAAAGTCTAGCAGCATCTTTGTGCATTTCTTCTTTAGCAAGGGCAGCTGCTTTACCGAAACCTACAATCCCTGGAACATTAAGTGTTCCTGATCTCATGCCTCTTTCATGGCCTCCACCATCCATCTGAGCAGTTACCTTAACCCTTGGATTTTTTCTATTTACGAAAAGTGCTCCTACGCCTTTGGGGCCATACATTTTGTGTGATGTAAATGCCATTAAATGTACACCAACTTCCTTAGGATGTGTGGTGATTTTTCCTACAGCTTGAGTAGCATCGCTCATGAAAAGAATGCCATGTTTTTGACAGATATCTCCAATTTCTTTCATTGGTTGGATGACGCCTGTCTCATTATTTGCCCACATGATCGAAATCAAAATGGTTTTATCAGTAATGGCTGCTTCTAGTTCTACAAGATCTATTAATCCATCATGCTGTACATCTAGGTAAGTCACTTGACCGCCCATTTTCTCTACTTTTTTACAAGCATCGAGCACTGCTTTATGTTCTGTTTTAGTAGTGATAATATGATTACCCTTACCAGCATACATTTCAAAAATACCTTTGATAGCTAAGTTGTCAGATTCTGTAGCACCTGATGTAAATATGATTTCTTTAGAATCAGCAGCAAGTAAGTCAGCAATTTGTTCACGTGCATAATCTACAGCTTCTTCTGCCTTCCAACCAAATGGATGATTTCTACTAGCAGCATTACCAGGTATTTCATAAAAATATGGTAGCATTGCTTCTACTGCTCTTGGATCCGTCGGTGTGGTGGCATTATTGTCAAGATAAACTAATCTCTTATCACTCATTATTTCTTAATTATATTAAATCTAAATACAAAAGTAACACTATTTTGTTTAATGTAGGACGGCTTTTAATTAAACTTTATAAAAATATTGTACTAAAGTCAGAATAATTTTTGCATCAATTCGCATGTAAGATTAGTTTTATGTTTTAATCATGGATTAGTAGGTGATTATAAATCACAGTTTGTATGATGTAACTTTAAGTAATTTTGCGAATTTTTCTATCAATACTTGTTAATCTAAATAGTTTCTTCAAGATTTTTGTCTGAATGTGCACTATTTTTAATAACTCTCACTTCATCAACTTTGGTATCAGACTTAGAAATGATGATAAATTTGTAGTTGTCCAAAGTGATTTCTTCACCAACTTCTGGAATACTACCATATGTCATTACTATATAACCAGACAAAGTGACGTATTCTTCTTCTGGCAAATTTAGATTTTCATATTTACTATTTAAATAACTGAGTTCAAGTCTACCTGAAAAGATAAATTCATTTTCAGATATAACTGTTTCTGTAAATTCTTCTTCATCGTGTTCATCTTCAATTTCTCCAAATATTTCTTCTAGGATATCTTCCAAGGTAATAATACCTGCTGTCCCTCCGAACTCATCTACTACACAAGCTATATTCGTACTACTTTTTATAAACTTATACATCAGATCTTGTACATTCATGACATCAGGAATGTATTCAATATCCATGATGTGTCTCTTAATGCTTGCTGGATTTTTAAATAATTGTTGATGGTGAAGATAGCCTATTACATTTTCGATATCGCCATCCACAACTATTAGTCTAGAGTGTTTGGAAGAGATGAAAGTTTCTTTAACCGTATTTATATCGTCGTTTTTATCAATAAATACGATTTCATTTCTCGGAATCATGCATTCTCTTACCTTCAACTGATGGAGATTAAGTGCATTGGATAGTATTTCTTTATCTATTTCTTTTTCTTCATTGACGTTAGAATTGATGTAATGTTCTAGGTCTAGCTTGGTAATACTCGTTTCATTGTCTGTTTGTACATTTCCGAAAATTACTTTAATAATAAGATTAGACGTTGTTGTCAGTGTCCAACTAGGTATTAATAATATCCATTTAAAGAAATTTAAGAAATAAGCTAATCTAAAGATCAATTCATTTGCATACAGTCTAAATATTGTTTTGGGTATAAATTCACCAAAAACTAAGATTATCAAAGTTAATATGATAGTGGTCGTAAACGAAATTGTAAATGAATTGGATGGTAATATGATTTCTAAAATAGGTGTAAGCAGTTGGCTAAAAAATATAGTGTACATTACTAGTACTATATTATTGCCTACAAGCATGGTACTTAGGAAGGATTTCGGATCATTATAAAGGGCAGTAAGTATCCGTCCTCTTTTGGATCCTTTATTCTTTAGTACTTCTACACTAAGTTTATTGGCAGATAAGTAGGCGATTTCACTTCCTGAGAAAAATGCTGATAAAATCAACATAAAAATAACTAAAATTATATAAATGGTCATTTATCTTAATTATCGCGCAAAATTAGTCAATTAGACTGACAAAATCAGTAACATTCATTTTGCCCTGTACTTTTTTCTTAATTTCTATGCGGCTAAAGTCTTGATTTGCCCGAAAGCCAAAACCATATGTAGTATCCCCTTTTTCCGCTTGTGTGATTCTGACTATTTTTTCTGTGTAAACTATTCTTTCTTTTTCGTCCCAAATGAGTTCTGGCGTCTCAAGCTTTTCATTTTTGGCATTGTAAAAGATGACATTTCCTTTTGCGGTCACTTTAGATGTACGAGCTTCTCTGACGGCATTATCTGCTTTGAGCCAACTGTCCACTACTTTTTGTTCATTAAGGAACTCAATAAGTATCCCTTTGGGGAAAACATCTTTTGAGTCATTATACGCATTGTATCTTTCTAAAACAGGCGCATTTATGATCACTTTGACTGTTGCTGAATCGCTATAGAATATTCTTATATTTTTACCACGCTCCACATTAGTTTGTAAATCTTCTGCCAATAGTTGGTTGATTTCTTCTACTTCATTACTACAAGCTGTAAAACCTAGGACTACTAAAAGCCCATAAAATAGCCTTAGGATTTGCATTGTTGAATTTGATGACATACTTATGTAATTACAATTATCGCACTAAGGTAAGATCACCAGCGTAATTCATGGTATAATCATCGATAAATCTTACAAGAGCCCTCCATGCAAATATTCCTGGATTCATTGGTTTACCATTAAAAGTTCCATCCCATCCATTATTTTCATCATTGATGATTAGCTTGCCATCACTGTCAGGTATCCTTATATCTTTGCCTTGATAAACAAGATTACCCCATCTATCATAGACTTCTAGCAGTTCGACATACTTAATACCACGATTGCCCCAAACATTAAAGAAATCATTATTTAAATCTTCATTGGGTCTAAAAATATTTGGTGCGTGAAGTTCATAATTTTTAATAACCCTGATAGTCACCATGGCATCCTCGGTGCACCCATTTAAGTCCGTCACTGTAAAGGTATAGGTGGTGGTTGATTTGGGAAAAGCAACAGGATCTTCAATTCCATTAATTTCAATATCTGCAGATGGAGTCCAAAATAAACTATCTACTCCATTGAATGACTCAAATGATCCATTCAGATTTATGGTCTCGCCTAGCTCAATCTCTTGGTCAATTCCTGCATCAACAATGATGGGCGGAGGCTCATTAATGATTCGTTCTAAAAATTGGGTACATCCTTTTATGTCTTGAACTGTCAAGGTATAATTTCCAATATCTAGATTTGGAAATAATGGGTTGGGTTGGAAAGGGCCACCATTTAAGCTATACATATATTCAGGTGATCCTCGTTCACCGCTTGCTAGAATCTGTCCTTCAGGTATATTAAAACAACGAAGGTCTACTACCTGTGCATTAAGTGCTAGTGTACTTGTATCTTTGCAACATGGGTCCACAAAAAAATCTACTATTTTTGTAACAGTGCATCCGCGGCTACTTTCTACTGTTAGTGCTGCTATTTTATTTCCAAAAGATTCATACAATACGTCATATGGACCGAAACCTTGTGCACGATTTGGCACTGACCGATCTCCGAAATTCCAGTTGTAGCTCACGATTGGGTCTGTCTCTGATACGGATGTATTTGTAAATTGAATCGTTTTATCACATTCAAAAGCATTATTTGCATTGATCTCAAAGTCTGGTTTGGGACCTAGAAAAGTACCAGTGCCGCCAAATTCAATGGCGAAACCAAGTCCAGATCTACTGAAATTATTAATAATCAATACATACGATTTTCCTGTTTCCATATTGAGCGCTGATACAAAATTATTGTTTCCCGGTTGACATCCTGGAGCTTCTGTAATATCTGGATCACCTATCATTAGACCTGTTGGGCCGTTACAACTTATCCAAGTAGGTAATGGATCTGTAGCACCTCCTGTACCATTGGCACCTGAGGCCATACAACGAAGTAATACCTTCCCATTACAATTGTCAATGCCATTTGGGAGTTCGTAAACAGCAAAATCAAGATCGTCAGAAATAAAGTTGGGACCTCTATGATTATTTGGAGTTAATGTAAAAGTCAAAGAACCTGGCTCATCACAAGTCCATTTATACCAAGATGAAGCGAATTCTTCTGCTATACAATTATTAGGCTCGATTTCATTTCTGTCATTTCCTATACTTGTAAGACTTGCAACTTTAAAAGGTGATTTATCGCACAATATGACCGCTTCATCACAATCTGACTCTGGCGAAGGAGTAGGTATAAAATCATCAATACATAATTTGAATGTACCTTCGCCACCAATAGATGATTCTACCATAATAAAATATGTCTGACCAATGCTGAGATCAGACACTACTAACTCGTCAAGACCTAACTCTTTGCCTGGAGAGCATTGTAAATATTCTAAGCAGCTTTCGAATAATACAATTTTTGGGTTTCTGAGTGTGCCTCCCTGACCTGATCCAAATACCCTGATCAAAACTGCTGGTTCTCGCGGGACGAAACTAAACCAAACACCATTTTCCCACTGAAGTGCCACACAGCCATTAGTGAACTCTTGATCTACATTCGCACCTACATTGGAAAACTGGCCATCTGCCGAACAATAATTATCAGAACTCGGTAAAGCTGTAGCAAATCTACAATCATCATTAAGAACTTGGGCCGATCCTAAAAATGTTATTGATGACAATATTATTACTAATATGAAGGTTTTGCCTTTAAATCTTGATATGTAGCGGTTTTTGAAATTCATTTTTTCTCTTTAAAATTTAAGTGTAAAGCTGGAAATTCTCCATCATTTGCTTTTAGAAAACTAAATATTTGCCTTGATATTTCTAACTAATAACTTTACTATGCATCTAATAACGCAAAATTGCTATAAACTGTTGACTCAATTCCTACATAAAGACGATGAAAACGCAAAGAATGCACTGACAAAAATACAATTTTAACGTTAATTTAATGTTTTTTGCACTTCTAAAAGGTATATGATTACTTTTGCAAGACATTTTTGGTCATAAACAAAATGACACTTACTTAATTATACGATTTGTTATGCTGTATCTAGTCCCCACTCCTATAGGCAATCTCGAAGATATGACATTCAGAGCTATCAATGTTCTGAACGAATGTGATGTCATACTTTCTGAGGACACTCGGACGAGCGGGAAGCTATTAAAGCATTTTAATATTGATAAACCACTCTGGTCATTTCATGCTTTCAACGAGCATAAGGCACTAAAAAACATCATAGATCATCTACAGCAAGGTAAAAAGATGGCTTTGATTTCTGATGCAGGTACGCCTGGTATATCAGACCCAGGTTATTTGTTGGTGAGAGAATGTCAGGCACATGATATCAAAGTATCTTGTTTGCCAGGTGCTACAGCTTTTGTACCTGCATTGGTGTCATCGGGGATGACGACGGATAAGTTCTACTTTGAAGGATTCCTTCCACACAAAAAAGGTCGACAGACTAGATGGAAATATTTGTCTCAACTAGATGTAACCATCATCCTTTATGAATCGCCACATAGGCTAATGAAATGCCTAGAGGAGGTCAAAGAATATCTAGGTGAGGATCGGAGAGTATGTGTGGCCAGGGAGATTAGCAAGGTATTTGAAGAATTCAATACTCGATCTGTAATCGATGCAATTACTTATTATACAGCCAAACCAGCAAAAGGTGAAATTGTATTGGTCATAGAAGGAAGAACCAAACAAAATAAAAATGTATCAGATGACGAAGACTAATTGAAAACTTCCCAAACAAATACAACAATAAGATTTAAATCAAGATAATAATTAATAAGTGTGATAGAGTTTGTAAAATTTCAATTAGAAAATGGGCTACGAGTTAT
>Ga0209812_10000487_pt1 | contig 35907 bp, 27 predicted proteins | sample JI71714BDNA_FD_187502 | JGI IMG/M metagenome (GOLD analysis project Ga0209812, IMG submission 187502) | Wastewater effluent complex algal communities from Wisconsin, to seasonally profile nutrient transformation and Carbon sequestration -... | ecosystem: Engineered > WWTP > Effluent > Algae...
CATCGTAGGATCCAAGGCACCACGGAACAGTTCAAAGGCGAGCACTTCGATACGCTGCTGTACATCGACGTGCTTGAGCATATCGAGTATGCGGCTGAGGAACTACTACGCGCCAGCGACCTGTTAGACACTGGTGGCCACCTCATCATCGTAGCACCAGCTTTTCCGTTCCTCTACAGCCCGTTCGACAAGGCGATCGGGCACTACCGCCGATACACGAAGCGCATGCTGCGGGATCAGATCCCGGCAACCCTACAAGAGGAACGGATCCGCTACCTCGATAGCACAGGTCTCGCTCTATCCTTGGGCAACACGCTATTGCTCCGCCAATCCGCACCGACCCTGGCGCAGATCGCCTTCTGGGATACGCGCATCGTATCCATCTCGCGCTTCACGGATATCGTCGTCGGGTTTTCGTTCGGTCGCTCGCTGGTAGCAGTATACCGCAAGGCTTGATCCTATCTTCACGGCATGCTCCCTGCGTTGGAAGACCGTCGAATTCTAGGGATACGGCTCCATATGATCGTACTGGCGGTATTGGCCGGTGTTCTCGTGTGGAACACTAGTCTTCGCTGGCAAATGCTACTACAGCACCGCACGGAGCTAGGCGGCGTGGAACACAACGTGATCCACGGGATCCAAAAGATCATGCTGGGTCAAGACCTCTACGAGGATCCGGAACGACCGCCGTTCGATGTGATGCAGTATACCCCGGCGTACTACCTGCTCTGCGCAGCCGTCGGCAAGATCCTAGGGCTCCATGGCGATGACGTCCGATCGATCTACCTGCTTTCACGGACCATGGCGCTGCTGTTCAATGTGGTGATGGTCTGGTTCGTGTACCGCACCTGTCGCGTCGCCGGGGCTGCGCTGTGGGCCTCGTGGATGGCTGCGGGTGTTTCGTTCGCTTGTCTGTGGGAGCACTTCTTCACCCGGATGGATGCCATGGCTGCTGCATTAGCCGCGGCTTCGGTCTACTATTTCGTCCAATGGACCATCGACCGTAAGCAACGATCATTGGTCCTGGTCGCAGTGCTGAGCGTATTGGGCGTTCTCGCCAAACAATCGGGGGTCGTCATGCTCGCGGCACAGTTCGTATTCCTGCTTCTGAACAAGGAATGGCGTGCGCTCAAGGTGTTCATCATTTCAAGCGGGATCGCACTCGTCTTCTGCACCATCATCGTTCTCCAACTGGGTACCGCTCATGCGTTCTACCAGAACACGGTGCTTGGCCTTCGCAATGGCATCAGCCTACAGATGTATGCGGAGCTTTTCAACCCACCCACGTACAAGTATTTCATCGGCTGGCATATCATGGCTGCTGTAGTGGTCGTGAAAGGCCTCAGGAGTAAAAGCACACCCCTGCACTACCTCGCGCTGTGCCTCCCGATGAGTTTGGGCTTCGCGCTGATCACCGGGCTCAAATACGGTAGCCGGTTGAATTATATCCACGAAAGCCTGATGCTCACTTTCATCGGGGTCGCAGTCCTATTACCGCAAATGGAACAAGTGCGTTGGCGGAACGTGCTCGCGTGGTCCTTCGCTGGCTATGGGTTGCTCTTCGCCGCCTTTCGCACGAATAGCGTGCTAGCCTGGTTCCGGGTGGGCGAACCGGATACGATCCATGCCCAGCATATGGAGCATGACAAAGCGGTCCACGCGGTGCTAGTAGGAGAACTAGGCTTGAAGCCGGATGAATACGTCTTCATCACCTACCGCGAATACATCGAGCACCATCTTGTCGGCCAGAGCCTTCTTACGCAGAAGGACATCGTTCAATACAGCAAGGACAGGCTCTTCGACTACCGGGCTTTCCACCACGCCATGACCGATGGAACGGTCCGTTTCGTGATCACCGATGGCGCTGTCGGGCCCATCAACTACCTGGACAGCACCTACACTGGCTGGCAGCCGATCAGAAGTGTGAACGGGCGCATCATCCTGGCCCGTGCTTCAAGACCGTGAGGCGTTGTGCATCTTCGCACCCATGTTCCGCGGACCGCTGACCGTTCTCGCCCTGCGTTTGGGTGCTGTAGGCCTGATCTATGCGGCAACCCGCTTCCTCTTTGGCTGGCTCAACCACGATCTTTTTCCGGATGTCCCATGGACTTCCTACATCGGTGGTCTGCGCTTCGATGCCAGTGCCATCGCTTGGACCAATCTGCCCTGGATCCTGGCCTACCTAGCACATCCCGCACCAACTCAGCAGTGGGCCAGGCGGCTCCAATGGGCGCTCTACATCCTCCCCAATACCATCGCGCTCTTCTTTCAATTCGTCGATCTGGAATACTACACGTTCAGCCTGAAGCGCAGCACCGCTGACTTCTTGCAGATCATCTCCACCGGCGATGACACGGTGTCGCTCGCCCCTGCGTTCATCAAGGACTATTGGCACATCCTGTTGCTGTACATCGCCGCGATCGCCTTCCTGATCTGGGCATATCACCGCTCACGGAACTGTACAAGGACCATCACCAAGTGGCCCTGGCGTGCGGGGTGGCGGGCCTTAACCGTGATCGGTATCGTCATCGCTTCGCGTGGTGGTCTCCAGCTCATCCCGCTTCAGCCGTTGGACGCGGCGCGCTATGGTGGTGCAAGTGTGCTGCCGGTGACGCTGAACACACCGTTCACACTGGTGATGAGCTGGGGCAAACCCACGTTGCAGCCGGTGCGGTACATGTCCGATACGGACGCCGACCGCTACTGGCCGGTACACCATCACTTCACGGACACGGTCAACATCGGCAAACGACCGAACGTGGTGGTGATCATCCTGGAGAGTTTCTCCGCGCAGTACAGCGGTCGACTTTCTGGTGGAGCAGGTTACATGCCTTTCCTGGATTCGTTGATGGGCACGAGTTTGAACATGACGAAGGCCTATGCGAATGGCCGAAGGAGCATCGATGGCATCCCGGCCATCCTGGCGAGCATGCCCGAACTGATGGATGAAGCATTCATCACCTCGCCCTATGCGAGCCGACCCTTCACCTCCCTTGCGAACGTACTCGGGGCTGAAGGCTACAGCACGAGCTTCTACCATGGTGGTCGCAACGGCACCATGGGCTTCGATGGTTTCGCTCGATCAGCGGGTTTCGAGACCTATGTGGGGCTGAACGAATACACCGGTGCTGCAGAGGACCAGGATGGCCACTGGGGCGTGCGCGACCGACCATTCCTTCGCTTCTTCGCAGAAGGACTGAACATACAGCGACAACCCTTCTTCAGCACGGTCTTCACCTTGAGCTCGCACCATCCGTACGAACTGCCGCCAGCGGAAATGGCACGATTCAAGGGAGGTCCCCTGAAGATCCACCCCACGTTGCGCTATGCGGATGACGCGCTGCGCGAATTCTTCCTCTATGCCCGCCAGCAGCCGTGGTTCGCGAACACCTTGTTCGTCATCACAGCCGATCACACCGCCGACATCGACCGGAACGGCCAGAACTACAATAAAGCCACCGACTATTGGGTGCCACTGTTGTACCACATGCCCAGTCGTATCGCACCTGCGCAGGAGGCGCGTGTAACCCAGCATATCGACATCCTGCCCACCGTGCTGGACCTGGTCGGTCATGCTTCACCGTTCTTCAGCTTCGGCCATAGCGTATTGAAGGGAGATGGGCCGCCATATGCCATCATGGCGAGCAACGGCATCTACCAATGCGTGAGCGATGAACTACACTTGCAGTTCGATGGGAAGGAGATCGTTGGGATCAATGCATTGAGCAACGCGCCGAACAAAGGGACACCGGACACGCTCGCCATGGACATGAAAATGCGTCTCACCGCTGCCATCCAACAGTTCAACGGCCACGTTCTTCGCGGCGAACTCACAAGTAGCCGATGAGCCGGATGATGCTCATCATCAACCCGAGATCGGGCAAGGGCCTTGCTCCAAAGGAAAGGGACACGGCTGAACGCATCGCTCGCGAGTTGGGCATCAGCCTCGACGTACGCACCATCGAGCGTGCAGGCCATGGCAAGGAGCTGGCTGCCGAAGCGGTGAGTGCCGGCATGGAGCGTGTCATCTGCGCAGGTGGTGATGGCACCTTGAACAGCATCGCGGCAGGCTTGATCAACACGAAAGTACCAGTGGGCGTGGTGGCTTTGGGAAGTGGCAACGGTTACGCGCGTTCACTTGGACTGCCCTTGAAGCCCGAAGCAGCGTTGCGACGCGCGTTCACCGGAACGCCGGCTCAAATGGATGTGTGCTTCCTCAACGACATCCCCTTCTTGGGTACCGCAGGCATCGGTTTCGACGCACGCGTAGCAGACCGCTTCGATCGCAGCAAGAGCCGCGGCATGGTAGGCTATGCGAGCATCATCATCAAGGAGATCTTCGGAGCACCGCCCATGCGTGTGGTGGTGAAAGCGAACCACGAGACCACGGAAGCACAGGTACTGATGCTCGTGTTCTGCAATACGCGCGAATTCGGGAACGGGGCGGAGATCAGTCCTGGATCACTTCCCGATGATGGCTGGGCTGAACTGCGAGTGGTGCGCAAGCCACCGGTCCTCCCATTGATCAATGCGTTCATCCAGATCTACACCGGCAAAGCGGACAAGAGTCGCTACATCCGCAATATCGTGACACGGTCGGCGACGGTCTGGCAAGAAGGCACCCTAGCGCACTTGGATGGGGAACCCGTGGAGGTGGGCCATGAGGTCCAATTCCGGTTGGAACCGAAACGGATCTGGGTGGTGCGCTGATCGAACCCTTGGCCGATCCGTGTGTACCGAGGGACGGAATGCGTCTCACCCTCCTGCTACTCCTCCCCTTCCTGGTCAGCACTTCCGCCGCGCAGCGCGAATGTTGTTGCTCCAGCATCACCGTGCAACTGGACCTGCCTTATCCAGAGGTTAGGGACACGTCGATGTCGTACACGATCAGCCCCGGTGATGGGCTCCGGAACAGCGTACACTACACCGGTGACAGCCTGATGCTTCTCGACTTCAGGACAGCCTGTGGTCGCTCCTCCACGACCTGGACGATACGCCACAAGTGGACCGGGCAGGAGATGCGGGTAGACCTCGATGGCTTGTGGGGCGATGTAGCCTATCCGACCATCCGGATCCCGTTCACCAGCGGATGGTACCGGTTCGATGCATCGGAACTTGCGCAGTGCCAGGCCGACCAACCACCCCTGCACGATCGATACCCACGCGACGCCCAGCGACCCGGTCGAGCCTTGGAGCGGCCTTTCGGCTCGACCGATACCATCGCCTGCCACGGCGGCCTAGTGGCCGTGCATCGTGGTGGGCGGGACCAGGGCTGGCTCCGACCGCTCAATATCCTGGAATTCGGATGGAGCCTGTACGCGCCCCTCCCCGAACCTACCAAGGCCTCTGCACCCCAGCATCCCGGCGGCGAGGCTTGGTTCAAAAAGCAGCTGCACACGCGCTTCAGCAAGCCCTTGATCGAGCGGCTGAACGTGCGCACCACGATCACCGGCCTGGCAACGGTGGAGGAAAGCGGCTACATCCACGAGGTGCACTTGAACGGCAGCAACTACCCCGAACTGGACGCCGAACTGGTTCGGGTAGTACGCCTTAGTCGACGCTGGACGCCCGCCTCGGTGGAAGACATCGCTGCGACCAGCGAGCGCACAACCTACCGCTACATCCGCCAGTCCGTACCCATCTCCTTTTCCGTGGACCCGGACAGCATCTGGACGGAGCTGTCTGATATGTCATTGACGATCCTACCTGCCGAGCCGACCAGCCACGACGAGTTCACCGTGACCTTCCACTGGATCGGTGGCTCCTGCGGGCAGTATGAGGCCTATGCCAAGGTGCAACCGGCCCCGAAGGATAGTGAGGTACGCGACGTATTCGTCTATTTCGGTGCGACCCTCCCCGCGCAATGCGAAGACCACGCACCGCAGTCGTTCGGGTTCACCATGAAGGCGTTGCCGCCGGGGCGCTATCGGTTCCGGCAGATGCCGCATCCGAAGTTGGAGCGTGGCGTGTGGGCACCGGATCCATACCGGGTGCGGTATGTGGAAGTTAGATGATGGTAACGTACCTTATGGGAAGGAGCTAGCACAGGGCAGAACAGGCTCAAACAGCTTCTTCAGCGAAGTTGATCGAAAGCCTCACTTCAGGAATCCACCATCGATCACCAGCATTTTCACCGGACCAACGGTGCGCGACCGGTGACTGCTCAACCCATCGGAGACCGCGTAGGACATGCCCGGCTTCAGCACGTTGGTTGTGCCATCCTTCAGTTCGTTGATGAGCTCGCCTTCAAGAACGAAGACCAAATGCCCCAACTCGCACCAGTGGTCTGCGAGGTAATTGGCGGAATACTCGATCATGCGGATGCGCAGGTCACCGTGCTGTTGGATGCGCATGGTGGCCGTGCCGGTGGTGCCTTGTACAACGGTGGCGGGGACCTTGTCCCACTCGGTGATCTGGAAGGGGATGTTGGAGGTGCTCATAGGTGAAAGTGAGTGTTTACAAGAAAGTGGGATCGAACCACTTCTTCCGGTTCGCGACCTCGACGAGATGGTCAATGGTGAAGTGATGCGTCTTGGGTGCCGAACGACATGTAAAGCGCTTCCATAGATCCTCCATTGCATCAGCCAGACCACCATCACTGTCACCATAGTCGTAGCCTTCGCCACCACCCTCCAAGTCCACGCCATAGTGGTCTGCAAATTCATTCCAGAATGCGACCACGTCCAAGCCTGCGGTTCCGGTATCCCACCAGAACTTGGTATCCGATGCTGGTGTGAAACCGAGACGCTGCTCCACGAATAGGATGATGTCCTCACGCGAGACCATGCGACGGTTCGTCTTTACCAAGGTAGACTGCCCACGTGAGCGATCGCAGCGGAAAGCCCGCAAGCGAGGAGTTCCGCAGTAATGCGGAACGACGAGTGCGGCCTTGCAGCGAAGAGCGCGACCCTGTGGTCCCGAGCGAAGGCTTTGCGCAGCGAAGGGGTCCGAAGGGGCACGCCCAAGACATCCGCCAATTATCTGATCGCCCGATCATCTCATCTTCTGATCCCTACTGCCCCTTCAGCTCTCCACCCGACTGGCGGTTCCGTTCGATCTGCATCGGGTTGGGCCTTCCTCCGCGCTCGCGTTCTTTGAAGACATCGAAGCGGGTGGGCACCATGCGCGGTGGCCAGCTGTTGTTGTTCAGGTCGCAGTCGGCGGTTTCCAGGAAAGGATCAAGGGTCATGCCCTTCACCTCCTTGCGTTTCACGAAGACCTTGGTGATCTCGTCGCTGGTCTTCCAGATCTCGGCGGGGATGCGTTCCACTTCGGTGGTGCCGTCGGCGTATTGCCATTCGAGGATCACGGGCATCACCAGGCCACCGATGTCCTTGAAGGAGACTTCGTAGAGGTGCAGGTCCTGCTCCAAAAGGGCCAGTTCATCGGGCTTCAAGCTGGCTTTCCACTTTTCGTACGTCGTGATCTCGCGCTCGGTCGCTGTGAGCGGATCGTAGTTGTTGTAGAAGTCGCGCGTGGCAGGGTCGCGCTCTACGACGACTTCCGTGATTGCCGTCTTGTTGCGCTCGCTGCTCAAGTCGATGGGCTCTCCGGCCTTGTCCTGCCGTTGCAGTTGTTTGGCCGCAACGGGATCTCGCGGATCCATGCGTTTATACTTGAAATCGGTGATGGCCAGATCGACATGGTCGGTGGTGTAGAACCAGCCCCGCCAGAACCAATCGAGGTCCACGCCGCTGGCGTCTTCCATGGTGCGGAAGAAATCGGCCGGTGTGGGGTGCTTGAATTTCCAGCGGTCGCAGTAGGTCTTGAAGGCGTGGTCGAAGAGTTCGCGCCCCATCACCGTTTCGCGCAGGATGTTGAGCGCGGTGGCAGGTTTGCCGTAGGCGTTATTGCCGAACTGGGTGATGCTCTCGCTATTGGTCATGATGGGTTCGATGCGCGCCTTCACTTGGCCAGGTGCAGCGTTCGCATCACCCTTCATGTAATCCACGATGTTGCGCGGTTTGCCACGCCAGCTGGGATAGTCGCGGTCCCACTCCTGTTCGGTGAGGTACTGTACGAAGGTGTTGAGGCCTTCGTCCATCCAGGTCCATTGGCGCTCATCGGAGTTGATGATCATCGGGAAGAAGTTGTGGCCCACTTCGTGGATGATCACGCCGATCATGCCGTACTTGGTACGGTCGCTGTAGGTTCCGTCCTTCTCGGGCCGTCCACCATTGAAGCAGATCATCGGATACTCCATGCCGATGTTCTTGGTGTGGATGCTCTGCGCCACCGGATAGATGTAGTCCGTGGTGTACTTGCTGTAGGTCTTGATGGTGTGCGCCACCACCTTGGTGCTGTACTGTTCCCACAAGGGGTTGCCCTCTTTGGGGTAGAAGCTCATGCAGAGCACGTTGGTCTTGCCCACCAGTTGGTTCATGCCATCCCAGATGAATTTGCGGCTGCTGGCGAAGGCCACATCGCGCACATTGATGGCCTTGTAGGTCCAGGTCTTCTTGCCCAAGGCCTTCTTCTGTTCTGCGGTCTTGGCCTCGTTCTTCTTCGCTTCGTCCTGGGTAACGATGAAGACCGGGGCATTCGCCGTGCGCGCTTTCGCCAGGCGCGACCGCTGTTCGGCGGTGAGCACGGCACTTTCGTTCTGTAGCGTACCAGTGGCGGATACGATGTGGTCCGAAGGAACGGTCACGCTCAAGGTGTAATCGCCGAAGTCGAGGGTGAATTCGCCGGAACCGAGGAATTGTTTGTGCATCCAGCCGCTGTAGTCCATGTAGGCGCACATGCGCGGGTAGAACTGGGCGATGGTGTAGAGGTGGTTGCCTTCCTCAGGGAAGTACTCCAGCCCGCTACGGCCACCCACCTTGTCGCGATCGTTGATCCAATTCCACCATTCCACCTTGAAGGTATACGTGGCACCCGGTGCGAGCGGCTTGGGCAGGTCCACCCGCATCATGGTCTTGTTGATGGTGTGCTTGAGCTTACCGCCACTGGCATCGGTAACGCTGGTGATCTTGTACCCGCCCTCGAAGGACTCGGTCCACTTCCGGATCTGGCCCAAACTCACGCTATCGCCGATGGTACCAGTGCGGATCGCGTTGGCATCACTGTTAGGCTCGTAGATGTTCTGGTCCAACTGCAGCCAGAGGTAGCTGAGCTTGTCGGGACTTTGATTGTGGTAGGTGATGGTCTCGCGGCCCACGAGTTTCGAGAGCGCTTCTGCCCCGCCATCCACCGGCTCGATCACTTCCACATGGATGTCGTAGTCGGCCTTCATCTGCCAATAGGCGTGGCCGGGTGCGCCGCTGGCAGTGCGCTGCTCGTTGGGTGTGGGTAGCTCTTGGTCCAGCTGCCGGAACTTGTCGCGGCCGTAGCGGGGCGCATCTTGGGCAAATGAAACACCGCCGAATGGGATACCGACAACGAAAGTGAGAGCGAACAACCTTTGCATGCGGCTAATTTAGTCGGGCGACCGAACTGGATCCTCGGCAAATTCCTACAGATCTTTGCACACCGATGAAAGTCCTGGTCCTTGTCCTTGGCCTATTTGCGATCCCGCACGACTTCTTCGTCTCGATCCTCACACTACGGCACAATACCATCACAAAGAGCCTCGATCTCACTTGGCGCATCACAGCGCATGATCTGGAACATGCGTTGGAGAATGTGGTCGCGCTAAAGCTGGCGTCGCCGAACGAACACCCCAAGGCCGATAGCATCATCAACGCATACCTGCACGAGCATCTGCTCCTTACCGTTGAAGGGCGACCCCTCGCATGGAATTTCGTCGGAAAAGAGCTCGATGGGGAAACGTTGTACTGCTATTTGGAGATCGGGACCATCGATAGCCTGAACACGCTGACGGTTTCCAATACGCTGCTGCAAGACCTCTTCTACGAGCAGCAGAATCTGGTCCATGTTGAAAGTGACGATCAGCCCATCAGGTCCCACACCTTCATACAGGGCGCTCCGGCGTTCACCTTCGAATGGTGAAGCATTGCGGAATGTCAATTTGGTTCTTCTTGCTGACCGCTGGGTCCTGGTTGAGTTGTGGCCAGAGAGGTGAGGAATTGCAAGGCGAAAAGAAAGATGGTGAAAGGACCGGTGCAGGTGATACGGTTGCTGCACTGATCGCCCACAGCACTGTAGCCGATACGTCAGGAATGCACGCGGACCTACGTATCATCGAGCGCAAACTCGGGCCCTTGGCCCCGGACATCCGCGACCAGCTCGAGGTGGTGGAAGTCCGGTACTTCTCCTTCATTGACAGCACGTACAGCGCTGTGGACAAAGAAAAAAGGTACACAGGCGTGTTGCTCGTGCATAGTTGCATAGCCGATGATGTGCGCAGGCTGTTCCAAGCTTTCGAGCAGGATACCTTCCCTATCGCAAAGGTGGTGCCCATCAACCGGTACGGGCTCAATGCCGATAGCACCGGATGGAACGATCCCGCCTCCATGGCCGACAACAACACCAGCGCCTTCAACTACCGGGGAAAGGCCCACGTACCGGAGACTTCCAAGCACGCGCAGGGCATCGCCATCGACATCAACCCCGAGCAGAACCCATTAGTGATCCGAACGGTGACCGGCAGCATGGTGGAACCAAAAGGCGCGAGCTACCGACCCGATTCATTGGGATCATTGAACCGCACGAACACCGCCAAGTACCTCCGTGCGCTCGGCTGGTCGTGGGGAGGCCGATGGCCACGACCCCAAGACCACCAGCACATCGAAAAGAGCCGGGGCAGTTGCGCACACTTGCGGTTCACATTAAGGTAAGTCGCTCCAGATCGCTGTCAGCCTTACAACAGCGGATGACAGCGAGCTAGCCAACCGCTCGTCACCCATCTGGTGATACACCCCCAAGGATCAACGCGGAAAGCAACGTTTCGAACTTTCGTGTTGTCTTGGCTGAAAAGGAAAGCATGGACCCGTTGGACGGGCCGCCATGTATCGACCCATCAACCAAAAGACGTCCTGAACCTCAGATGAGACCCATTCTACTCGCAGCATCTCTAGCACTCCTTCATTGTGTGGGTCGATCACAAACATGCCAATGGGCGAACAGCTTGGGCAGCGTCAACACGGTGACACGCATCGAGCAGGTGCGGTCGTACCCTGGTTCAATGGCGATCGTTTGCGGCAGCTTCGCCGCGCCATCGCTCACCCTCGGCGCACATGCCGTGACCAACCAAGGGCAAGAGGATGGTTTCGTAGCCATCGCCAATGCGGATGGCGAATACGTATGGGCCAAAGGCATCGGTGGTGGGAACAACGATCTGGTGACCGACGTGGCATCGCATTCAACGGGTGAATTCGTCGCCGTGGGGAACTTCAGGAGCGTATTCCTGTCCATAGGCGATACGACGCTCTCCAATGCTGGTGAATCGGACATCCACCTCACGAAGTTCAACGCGGACCACACGATCGCATGGGTCCGACATTTCGGTGGTGTGGATATCGATGAAGCCACAAGTGTGCGCATGGACGCTAGTGGGAACACCTACGTAGCAGGTCAAGTGACCAACCGATTCCTCCTACAAACGACCGCGGTCTTCGTTCGGAAGTATGCCCCCAATGGTAGTCTGATATGGGAGCGCCTGGGTACGGTACAGAGCGGTTCAGCGAATGTCATGTCCTTGGCGGTGGATGACCAACAAAAGGTCCATGCTTGTGGATCGATGTATGGATCCATCACCTTTGGAAGTAGCACATTGAACGGGGACCAGGGCTTCGCCGCATTCATTGTTTCCTACGACCCATCAGGTACACTATCCAACTCCATGGTCACTTACGACCATGGTGAGTTCAGTGCCATCGAAAGTCACGAGGACCACATCTACGCGTGTGCCCGAAAGGTGAATTTCGGGATCGGTTGGGGCTGGCCTTTAGGCGATTCGAAGGTCAAGTTGATCAAGTTCGACTCCGAACTCAACACGATCTGGAGCCGCGAATTCGGTGGTGAGGTGCCCAACCACAGCCTTGATCTGGCGAAGGACCTCAGCTTGGATACCGAAGGGAACGTCTACGTCACCGGCTCCTTTTTCAGCGATACGCTCTTCTTCGCGGATGACACATTGATCAACCCATACAACGCACCCTACTACTACCCGCAGATCTTCGTGGCCAAGTATTCGGCGGCGGGTGATGCCATCTGGGGTATGTCGGCCGGCGGTATCCACACCGATGAAGCAACAGGCATCCATGTGGTTGGCAATGACAGGTTCTTCCTTGCCGGCAACTTCGAATCGGATCCGGCTGGTTTCGGTGGGTATGAGCTTCAGAACACGAGTCAGTTGGACTCCATTTACGTCCACCTGCTACCAGCACGCTATGGACGGCGGACCATGGGATTCCTTGCGAAATTCACCGGAGATAACAGCACTGGCACCGACGATCGAACAGACCAACGATTCTCGTTATGGCCCAATCCCGCGAACGGTTCGATCACCATCCGTACAGGCCCGACCTTGTTCACCAGCTTCACCATGGAGATCGTAACATTGGATGGCCGGGTGTTGCATCACCTGGTCCAAAGATCTCCGAGCTCGGACGTACACCTTGAAATAAGTGACTTGGCACCCGGTCCCTACTTCGTTTCGATCACCACCGAAGAAGGCAGGTCCACCCAGCGATTCATCAAGTACTGATAGTCAGCGCCAGTCATGATGCAGAGATCATTCCTTCGCCAGACGGACCATAAGACGCCCGCGTACGGTCTCCTGCTGGCACTCAGCATGATCGGCGTTGGAAATGCATCCGCACAGATCAGGATCAACGAGATCCTCGCAGTGAACAGCACCGTGCTGCACGACCCGGATATGGGGGAATTCGCTGACCTCATCGAATTGCGGAATGCGTCACAGCAACCAGTGGACCTGACCGGGTACAGCATCTCCCAGGAACCGGATGGGAGTAATGGCTGGGCCTTGCCCTCGATCACACTTGCACCGGAAGAGTTCCTCGTCATTTGGGCCGATGGTCTCGACCTGCGGCCGGGTCAGATGGCCTTCGTTCCGTTCAGGAACACCACGACCACCATGACCGCCTGCCATGCGAACTTCAAGCTCTCAGGCGATGGTGAGTACATCGGTGTGTTCGACCCACAAGGAACTCTGTTGGATCAGATCACTTACGGCGTGCAAACCAGCGATGTCTCGTATGGACTGGACGCTACCGAGCACTTGACTTGGCTATATTTCAGCGAGCCCACACCGGGCGCAACGAACTCATTGTACGGTTCGGCCCTGATGGTCGCTGCCAGTGCACCGGAGTTCTCCTTGCCGGATGGGTCCTACCAGGGTACCCAGAACCTGACCCTGAGCACTACGGAAACGGCTGGATCGATACGTTACACCTACGATGGCTCAGCACCGCACGAAGGCTCACCGCTCTACACCAACGCCATCCCCATGAACCTAAGCCTTTGCATAAAAGCCAGGGTCTACGTGCAAGGGAAGATGCCCAGCAAGGTGATCACCAGGACCTATCTCATCAACGAAACGGACGAGTTCCCGATCCTGTCCATAACCGCGGATGCGGATGAACTCTATGGCTTCGATCTCGGGATCCTTCAGAATGCGATCAAGGACCGTGAAGTACCCGCGAACATCACCTTCTTCGAACCCGGCACCAGTGAACCAGCCTTCCTGTCCGGTGTAGGCTTGCGCGTCTTCGGCACGTCCATCTACAACCTGCCTCAGCGTCCACTTTCCGTGCGCTTCAGGGAGAAATACGGCAGCGAAGAATTGCGCTATCCGTTATTCCCTGAGAAACCGATCCAGCGCTACACGTCATTTCTACTACGCAACGGGGGCAACGACTACAACACCGCCTACTTCCGCGACGGCCTTGGCGTGAATTTGGTGAAAGGAAAGATGGACATCGACCACCAGGACCACCGACCGTGCTTGGTCTTCATCAATGGCGCTTATAACGGCATCTACGAATTGCGTGAACGGCTGGATGAACAGTACATCGGCAGCAACCATGAGGTGGATCCCTCGAACCTGGACTACCTAGAGGACAGCATGGTCGTGAACACCGGCGATGAACATGCCTTCCGCGCCTTGATGGACTTCGTCGAGAACAACGACCTGTCCGATCCGGAGAATTATGCAGCAGTAGCAGAACAAGTGGATCTGAACGAATACTTGAACTACACCATACTCCGGGCCTTCATCGGTTACCGCATTGCCGATCTGAACAACCGGTACTGGCGCTCCAGGGATCCGAATGGCCGGCAACGCTGGCGTTGGATAGCAGCCGACCTTGAGCATGGCTTCGGTCAACTCGGTGGGGATCCGGTCGGCGAGAACACCATCGCCAAGATCGCTGGCTTATCGGGAACACTTCCCCAGTGGTCCACACGGCTCTTGAACAAGCTGCTCCAGAACAGTGGATTCCGCGACGAGTTCATTCAACGCTCAGCGGCCTACCTCAACACGCACTTCAGCCCGGGAACTACCCTAGCCGTGGTGGATAGTTTGCAGAACGTATTCCAACCGCAGATGCCACGCCACATCGGGCGTTGGAACACGCCACCTTCCATGGCCGCTTGGGGTGCCAACATCGACCAGATCCGGTCGTTCCTTCAAGATCGCCCGGCACATTATCGCCAGCATCTTAGCGACCTTTTTGGCACCACCGATGGTGCGAACGTGTCCATGCAGATCGTCGGAGAAGGTTCCGTGGTGGTCAGTGGTGTCACATTCACCGAGGGCATGAGCGGCCCATTCTTCCGGAATGCAAGGATCTCTTTGCAAGCCATCCCAGCGCCCGGCCACCGGTTCGTCCTGTGGCAGGGCATCTCCGGCACCGATGCGGTCAACAGCCTAACACCCGTTGGTGACACCACCTTCGTTGCAGTCTTCGCGCCGCTGGATGACATCAGCATCATCCCACCCTTGGTGGCCCAAGACACAACCCTGGCCGCCGCCGCCTCGCCTTGGTACGGCTTAGAAGATGTGCTGGTCCTACCCGGTGCGCGACTCACCATTGAAGCTGGTGCCACTCTCCTACTGACGGATGGTATGTGCTTCGATATCCAAGGGGGGCTCGCCTTCAACGGTTCAGCTGAGGAGCGCATCCAAGTGCTTTCGGACCCTGCCCCCTCCGCTCGGCGTTCGTTCTATGGCCAGCATGGGAAGTGGGGCAGCATCCAAGCCGTTTCTCCCACGGACAGCCTCATCATTCGCCACACCGACCTCAGCAACGGGAGTTTCGGTCGTGACCGCAGCGCGCATTATTCCACTATCTCCGCTTACGATGCGGATATCGAGTTGAAAGGCATCAGCATCACACAAGGTCTTGCTCCGTTCATCGCACGCGGTGGCAGTGCTCACATCAGAGGAAGCATTTTCCACACCTTCAATAGCGTGAACGGCTTCATCAGTTTGTACGACATGGACTCACCAGTGATCGAGGGGTGCACCTTCAGGGGCAACCGTGCCATCAACACCGACGCGATAGACCTGAAGGGCATTACGAACGGTGTGGTGCGGCAGAACCACATCAATGGGTTCCGTGGATCAAACTGTGACGGCATCGATCTCGGGATCTACTCGGATAATGTCTTGGTGGAAGAGAACATCATCCACGATTGCTCGGACAAAGGCATTTCCATCGGTTCCCAGTCCAACGCGGATATCCGGCGCAACGTCATCCACGACTGCGACCTGGGTGTGGCGGTGAAGGACAGCTTATCTGTAGCCTACCTCGACCAGAACACGTTGTACGGGAACCGCATCGGTGTGGCTTGCTATGAGAAGAGCACCCTGCGTGGCGGTGGCACCGCTTTCGTGAAGAGCACCATTCTTTCAGCCAGCACGGACTCCAGCATCGCGTTCGACGCACGTTCGACGATAGAAGTAAGCTACTCGCTCTCCGACCGCGAACCATTGGAGGGGATCGGGAATCTGAACACCGATCCACTGCTCGTGCATCCGTCCACCGGCAATTTCGAACTACAGCCCGGTTCACCCTGCATCGATTCAGGTGATCCACTTTCACCGCTCGATGGCGACGGCAGTGCCGCTGACCGCGGTGCCTACTATACACACATCGGCAACTACGGGCTCAGCGTTCATATCAACGAATGCAACTACCACTCCTCCGACTCCTTCGACCAAGGCGACTGGATCGAATTGAAGAACCGGACGGACAGCCCATTGGACCTATCGGGCTGGCGGATCGAGCATGGCTTACATGTGTTCACCCTGCGCCCGAACACGGTGATCGCTCCGGGAGCTTATCTGGTGCTCTGCCAGGATCTAGAGTCGTTCAACCAATTCCATCCGGAAGTCAACAATGCCAACGGGGACTTCCACTTCGACTTGGACAACGCAGCTGGAAAGGTCGCCTTGTATGATGCCTCGGGCGATCCGATCCACAGCATGCGGTATGCCGACCACCGCCCCTGGCCCCCACTAGTCGACGGACGAGGCGCGACGGTCGAGCTCGAACATGGTCGTGAAAGCAACCTTCCCACCGACTGGCGGGAAAGCCATGTACTGATGGGCACTCCTGGCGCAGCGAATAGCTCGCCCATCGACGTGTCCGGTCTGTTCGTGAACGAAGCGATGGCCTCGAATACCAACACCGTCGCCGATGAATTCGAGGAATTCGATGATTGGCTCGAATTGTACAACGGCTCGGATGGGCCACTGAACGTGGGCGGCTTGTGCATCACCGATGATGCTGGTACACCATTCAAGTGGCAACTCACACTGGATCGACCTGACCAGACCACCATCCCGGCCAATGGCTTCCTGCTCATCTGGGTCGACGACGACGAGCCACAAGGAGCACTGCATACCAACTTCAGACTTAGTGCGGCAGGAGAAGCCATCACGATCCATCAGCGCGATGGGGTCGGATACACCGAACGCGAGCGGTTCGAGTTCGGCGAACAGGAGAACGACGTTTCGTTCGGTCGCTACCCGGATGGCAGCGCGGTACTGCAGGCGATGCAGCCGACCCCAGGAGGTTCGAATGTGGCCTCGGGGGTGAAGGAGCTTGATCAGGCTGGCCTGGAAATTTTCCCGAACCCATTCACCGATCAGCTTAACATCAGCACGGGAGAAGTAGCCAAGCCCTATCGACTGATCGTACTGGACGCGATCGGTCGTACAGTGATCCAGAGTGCATCGCGAACCGATGCTGGTCTTGTGTTTCGCAGGGATGATCTAGCGCCCGGTCCCTATTTCATCACCGTCATTGACGCGCTCGGTACGAAGTACAGGGCCAAGGCCATCGCCCGTTAGTGCGGATCGCTTAGAACGGCACCCTAATGCAGTCTTCCTGACGATCTTCGGTCTTGGCGCCATGGCGATCTTTGCGCCCACATGACCCGCAAGGAAAAGGCAGCCTTCGTCGCTGATACCCTCGCAGCACTCTACCCGCGCACGTCCATACCGCTCGACCATGAGGACCCTTACACCTTGTTGGTCGCGGTGGTCTTGAGCGCGCAGTGTACAGACAAGAAGGTGAACGAGATCACCCCGCTCCTCTTCGCCAAGGCACGCACACCCCAGCGGATGATGAAGCTGAGGGTGGATGAGATCCAGGACATCATCCGCCCCTGCGGTCTCTCGCCTATGAAGAGCAAGGGCATCCATGGTCTTTCGCGGATAATCGTGGAGGAGCACGGCGGAAAGGTGCCCCATAGTTTCGAAGCGTTGGAGGCGCTACCTGGCGTGGGACACAAGACGGCCAGTGTGGTGATGGCTCAAGCCTTCGGGGTGCCGGCCTTTCCGGTGGATACACACATCCACCGCCTGGCCTACCGCTGGACCTTGAGCACCGGAAAGAGTGTGGAATACACGGAAGCCGACCTTAAGAAAATCTTCCCCGAAGAGACGTGGAACGACCTGCACCTGCGCATCATCTACTTCGGCCGAGAGTATTGTCCGGCTAAGGGGCACGATCCACGTAATTGCCCCATCTGCAAGGAGATCGGCAGAAAGGAGCTTTTCGTGTGAACTTTGCCCCCCGATGGGCGCCCTCGGCTACTACCTCGCACTCCCTTTCATCTACGGCATCGCCCTGCTGCCGTTCCCGCTTCTTTATCTGGTCAGTGACGGTCTGCGGTTCATCCTCTTCACACTGATCGGTTACAGACGGAAGGTCATCCTCACCAACCTCAGAAATAGTTTCCCCGAGAAGAGCGAAGCCGAGATCCAAGCCATCGCCCGCAAGTTCCAGCGCTGGTTCTGCGACCTGACGCTTGAGACCTTGAAGACCTTGACCATATCACCGAAGACCGTTCGGGAGCGCGTCACCTTCGAAGGCACGGAGATCCTTCGGAATTATGCGGAGCAGAAGCAGAGCGTTATCCTGGTCCTGGGCCACTTCGGGAACTGGGAGCTCGCTGGGGCGCGGTACAGCGCCGAGCCCGGACTACCCCAGCTCTATGTCATTTACCACCCCTTGCAGAACAAATGGTTCGATGGGCTGCTCTACCGCATGCGCACGCGCCATGGCACCAAGCTCTACACGATGCGGGAGACGAGCAAGAGCATGCTACGCGACCGGCATCTGAATACCGCGACGGCCTTCATCGCCGACCAGACGCCATCCCCCGAACGGGCCTATTGGATGACCTTCCTCAATCAGGACACCCCCATTTTCCAAGGAACTGAAGGTTTGGCGAAGAAATTGGGGTATCCGGTGATCTACATCAGTATCACAAGACCCCGCCGTGGTTACTATCGCATGGCCTTGGAGACCTTGCTGGCGGAACCAGGGGCCACGAGCGAGGGTGAGATCACCCGGATCCACACCGAACGGTTGGAACGGGATATCGTGAACTATCCCGACCTTTGGCTCTGGACGCACCGCCGTTGGAAACATAAGCGGCCGGACATTGTTACATGAACGTGGACAACGAGAAACAACTCATTCTGGCCACCAAACCCTTCGCCAAGGAGGTAAGGTGGAAAAGCTGGTGGCACCTTTTCACCACCGGTGTGCTGTTGGGCGGTGCATACTTTGGCATCTTCTGGCCCACCTCACCACTTTGGCTCAAGGTCGCCTGCGCTGTGCTGGCGGGTCTATTGATCGCGAGGATGTTCATCATCTACCATGATCATCAACACAAAGCGATCTTGCAGAACAGCAAACTGGCCGACGGGTTGATGGCGCTTTGGGGCATCTTCGTGCTGGCCCCTACGAGCATCTGGAAGCGTTCGCACGACCACCATCACACGCACAATAGCAAGCTCTACACGAGCAGCATCGGTTCCTATCCGATCGTCACGGTGGAGAAATTCAACACCTTCACCAAGAAGGAACGGGCCATCTACCTCTTCATTCGTCACCCGCTCACCATCACCTTCGGGTACATCTTCGTGTTCCTCTACGGCATGTGCATCCGGTCTTTCGTGAACAACCGCGACAAACATTGGGATTCGCTCATCGCCGTGATCGTGCATGTCGGAATGGGGGTGCTCATCGCTACATTGTTGGGCTGGACGGCCTTCTGGCTGGGCTTCATCACACCTGCAGTCATCGCACTTGGTTTGGGAGCCTACCTCTTTTATGCACAGCACAACTTCCCCACAGCAACCTTCGCCGACAAGGAAGGATGGAGCTATGTGAACGCGGCTTTGGGGAGCAGCAGCTACATGAAGATGAGCCGCGTGATGCACTGGTTCACTGGCAACATCGGCTATCACCACATCCACCACTTGAATGCACGTATCCCGTTCTACCGGCTTCCGGAGGTGTTCAAAGCCATTCCTGCGCTCCAAAAAGCCAAAACCACCTCCTTGTGGCCCGGTGAAATGATCCGATGCCTTCGCCTGAAAGTGTGGGATCCCGAACGTGGGCGGCTGATCGGCTTCCGCGAATTGCAAAAGAGTTGATCACAAGAAGAAGCCCCGCCATTGGCGGGGCTTCTTCTTGAAGAGCGTATCGTTCAGTTCAGGATGATGGCCACCTCCCCGATGGGTGGGGCGTCCACCACCTTCAGGGCACGCGAATAGCCCAAGATGAACTGGATGCTGGCAGCGCGCGGACCGATCTCAAGTTCGTTGGTCATGGTCTTCTTCGGGCGGCGACGTGTGTTCTTACGAAGGGTAGAATGCGTCATGTAGGACGGGTTCGTGGTTGTTGGATGGTTCTTGAACGGCACCCTACTTCAGCGTATTGCACAGGACCCTGAAAAATTGGTACACCGGGGGTATAGAACTAGAAAGCCACCTCCGTACAGAGGTGGCTTTCTATTGACGATCAGGAACTTATACCACTAGGCGCGTTCCAAGACCATTTCGTGCTCCTTGATCATCTTCCGCATGTTGATCAAGGCGTACCGCATCCTGCCCAGGGCGGTATTGATGCTCACTTCGGTATGCTCCGCGATCTCCTTGAAGCTCATGCCCAAATAGGTCCGCATCAGCACCACTTCGCGTTGTTCACCGGGCAGGCTGTCTATCAGCTTGCGCACATCGGCATCGATCTGCACGTTCACCATCTGCTGCTCCACGTTCTTGCCGGGCTGGGCGATGGTGGCGAAGACGTCATGGTCGTCGTTGCTGCGCACCAACGGCATCTTCTTCACCCGGCGGAAGTGATCGATGACCAGGTTGTGAGCGATACGCATCACCCATGGGAGGAATTTTCCTTCCTCGTTGTACTTACCGGACTTCAGGGTATGCACCACCTTGATGAACGCCTCCTGGAAGAGGTCTTCGGTGAGCTCCCTGTCGCGCACGAGCAGGTAGATGTGCGACCACACCTTCCGCTTGTGGCGGCTGAGCAATAGCTCGAAGGCCTTTTCGTTGCCTTCTAAATAAGCGTGTACGAGCTGCTGGTCGTTGAGCACCTTGGATAGCATGGTCTTCCCTTTTTAGGTCCGTTGTGAAGCGGATCGAAGTCTGTCAGGGTAGAGTCCGTGCTATGCGCGTATGGGTTTGGTGCTACGAGAGGCTGGGCCTTGTGGTACTTAGACGCAGTTGGGGGTGGTAACGTTGCCTAGGCAGGTGTTATTGTGCTTGCTCAGTTAATTCCTCCACTGGTCATCCAAAGATAGTGGTTCAAGGACCGCCTAGCCCTCGCCGATGCCTAAATTCGCGCCGCCTTTGCCTGCCCCCCGCTCCACCGATACGCCAGCCATCCCCAACAATGGGGCTGCTCCCACCCCGAAGAACCGCCTGAGCGGCTTCATCCGGGTGCAGGGCGCTCGTGTACACAACCTGAAGAACGTAAGCGTGGATATCCCCCGCGGCAAGCTCGTGGTGGTGACCGGCTTGAGCGGCAGCGGGAAAAGCAGCCTCGCATTCGATACGTTATACGCTGAGGGTCAGCGTCGTTACGTGGAGAGCTTGAGCAGCTATGCCCGCCAGTTCATGGGCCGGTTGGAGAAGCCGGACGTGGACCGGATCATCGGCATTAGCCCGGCCATCGCCATCGAGCAGAAGGTGATGACGAGCAACCCACGAAGTACGGTCGGCACCAGCACTGAGGTCTACGATCACCTGAAATTGCTCTTCGCTCGCGCAGGCCATACCATTTCGCCGGTCTCTGGTGCTGAGGTGCGCCGCAACACGATCGAAGATGTCGTGGCGGGCATGCACACCTTCCCTGAAGGAAGCGTAGTGCTGATGCTCGCACCGCTGAGGCTTCCAGCTGGCCGCACGCTGAAGGAACACTTCGACATCCTGCAACAACAAGGGTACGCACGCGTGCACGATGGCACTTCTGTGCATCGCATCGAAGAGGTCCTGGCCGAGAAGAAGGTTCCGAAAGGGACTTGGTTCCTTGTGATGGACCGGCTGACGGTGACCGCTGGTGATCAAGAGAACGACAGCCGTGCCGCCGATAGCGCCGAAACCGGCTTCTTCGAAGGGCAGGGTGAGCTGATCCTCTTGGGCGAGGACGGCAAGGGGAAACCGCGTCAGCTGGCCTTCAGCGACAAATTCGAGCAGGATGGGATCACCTTCGAGGAACCCTCACCGAACCTGTTCAGCTTCAACGACCCCGTGGGCGCATGTCCCAAGTGCGAAGGATACGGCAATGTCATCGGCATCGACAAGGACCTGGTGATCCCGGACAAGAGCCTGAGCTTGTACGATGATGCCATTGCCCCTTGGCGCGGTGAGAAGTTGAGCGAATGGAAGGACCATTTCATCCGCGACAGCGCGAAGTACGACTTCCCCATCCACCGGGCCATCCGCGACCTGAACGAGGAACAGGTGCAACTCCTTTGGAAGGGCGCACGCGGCTTGCATGGCTTGGATCGGTTCTTCCAGTACGTGGAAGAGAAGAGCTACAAGATCCAGTACCGCGTGTTGGGCAGCCGCTACAGGGGCAAGACCGAATGTCCGGTATGCCAGGGGACCAGATTGCGACCCGAGGCCCGATACGTGAAGGTGGGCGGAAAGGACATCACCGAACTGGCGCGCATGCCAATCGCGCAATGTGCGACCTTCTTCAAGGATCTGAAGTTGAGCGAAACCGATCAGCGCATCGCCGATCGGCTCTTGAAGGAGATTCGCAACCGCCTGAGTTTCTTGGTGGATGTTGGAGTGGGCTACCTGACGTTGGAACGCCGGAGCAATACCCTGAGCGGAGGCGAGACCCAGCGCATCGACCTGGCCACTTCACTTGGTAGCAGCCTGGTGGGTAGCATGTACATCCTGGACGAGCCGAGCATCGGTCTGCATCCGCGCGACACGCTTCGGTTGATCGAGGTGCTGAAGAAATTGCGCGACCTGGGCAACACGGTGATCGTGGTAGAACACGATGAAGAGGTGATGAAAGCCGCCGACCACATCATCGACATGGGTCCGATGGCGGGTTCTCATGGTGGTGAGGTAGTCTTCACCGGAACACATGCCGAATTGCTGCACAGCGATAGCCTTACGGCCCGTTACCTCACAGGCCGTGAGACCATTCCGCAGCCAGCACAACGCAAGCAGGTACGCGACAAGCTCATCCTCCGTGGTGCACGCGAGCACAACCTGAAGGACATCGATGTGGCCTTTCCCCTGCACATGCTCACCGTGGTGACCGGTGTGAGCGGCAGTGGCAAGACCACCTTAGTGAAGCGCATCCTCTACCCTGCCTTGAAACGCGAATTGGATGGCTTCAGCGAGCGGCCCGGTGAGCACAAGGCATTGGAGGGTGACATCCACCGGGTCCAGGCTGTAGAACTGGTGGACCAGAACCCCATCGGTCGCAGTTCGCGGAGCAACCCGGTCACTTACGTGAAAGCGTGGGATGAGATCCGGCAGTTGTATAGCGATGTGGACGTGGCCAAGATGCGTGGGTACCGTCCGGCCTTCTTCAGCTTCAACGTGGATGGCGGCCGGTGCGATGTGTGCCAGGGTGAAGGCCAGGTGCATATCGAGATGCAGTTCATGGCCGATATCAGCCTCACCTGCGAAGCCTGCCACGGCAAACGGTTCAAGGAGGAGATCCTTGATGTGAAGGTGGGCGGCAAGGATGTGGCCGAGGTGCTCGACATGACGGTGGATGATGGCATCGCGTTCTTTCAACAACAAGCTGCCACTTCCACGGCCTGCCAGCGTGTGGTGAACAAATTGCTACCGCTTCAAGAGACCGGACTCGGCTATGTGAAGCTGGGCCAAAGCAGCAGCACGCTCAGCGGTGGAGAGGCGCAACGCATCAAACTCGCAAGTTTCCTCACCAAAGGCCAAGATGAGAAGCCCACGCTCTTCATCTTCGATGAACCCACCACGGGTCTACATTTCCACGATATCGCCAAGCTGCTCAAGGCCTTCGACATGCTCATCGCCAATGGGCATAGCGTGCTGGTGATCGAGCACAACACGGAGGTGATCAAGCGCGCGGATCACATCATCGACCTTGGACCGGAAGGCGGCGATGGCGGTGGAACCGTGCTCTACGAAGGACCGCCCGATGGGATCCTGAACGTGAAGGCTTCCCACACAGGACGGTATCTCCAGAGCCAGTTAGCGTAGAAGCGTAACGTGCCCTGTCCGGTTCTGTGCATTGGGATCAGCGGCACACCGGTCCTTCATATCGATCACGTAGAAGTAAGACCCGTCGGGAGCGGCATCGGCCCGGATGTTGTCCACACCACCGTTCCAGCCCGTATCCACGGCGGTCGTCTCGTAGATCTTCTGGCCCCATCGATTGAAGATCTCCATGCGGAATTCGTCGATGGCAAGCCCTTCGACTTGGAAGGTATCGTTCTGTCCATCACCGTTCGGAGTGAACACGTTCGGGATGAAGGCTTCGCCACGCCCCAGTTCCGCGATGATGACCCGTACGGTATCCGTCACCGGGCAACCGAGCGCGTCGATCGCATTGAACCAATAGTCGCCTTGGGAGCTGACCTCCAGCGAAGTTGATGTGGCACCTGTGCTCCAAGTGATCTGCTGCACCGAGTAGGGTGGAGTAATGGTCACCGTAGAAGCCACACAGGTAGTGATATCGGCAAGGGGGGCATATTCCGGAGTCGCTTGTACTACGATCGTATCCGTTGCGGTACAGAGGCCATCGGTAACGGATACGATATACGATCCCGGAGCGAAGACCGTGATCAAGCGTGTATCGGCACCGGTCGACCACGAATAAGCGTCGAAACCACCGCCGGCATCGAGCTGAATGCTCTCCCCATTGCACAGCGCGACTGGCGATGCGGTCTCATAGCTAAAGCTCGCCGGCTCGAAGGTGATCGGCCGGCCGATGAAGACGGTATCCACACAAACGGGATCGATCACACCGAGGTTCACCGCATAGGTGCCTGGAAGGGAGTACGCTTGAACGGGGTTGGGCAATGTGCTCGATGTGCCATTCCCCAAATCCCAGATGAACTGCGAACTGCCGGTGCTCTGGTTGGTGAATTCCGCGGAATAGCCATCGCAATCCGCCAGCAGTTCCACATCGAAATCCGCCGTCAGCAAGGGTGGTGCGATCACGTTGACGGTGGCGAAGGCCGTATCGCTCAAGTTGCACGATGCAGGATCGGAGCCGATCAGGCGAACGGTGTAGGTGCCGATACTCTCGTATAGGTGTTGCACGTTCACACCCTGCACCGATGGACTTCCGTCACCAAGATCCCACGTATAGGTCAGTGCGTTACCCGATGCTTCGAACGTGAAAGGGGTACCAGAACAGGCGAGCAGATCCGTGGCATCCGCATCGATGAACGCCTGAACACCTTGTTCGAAGTTCATCTTGAACACCCCCAGATTGCAGTTGAAGCTGAGGAGTTCGGTACTGTAAGCCCCGGGCGTGGTGGGGAAGCTGCCGGAACACGCCGCACACACGGCTTGGTAAACGATGCCGTCCTTATCGAATCGCGATGTACCGCCATCGACATGCTCAGCGGAGGAGCCTCCGAAGAAGGTCGCATAATCGAGCGCCGCGGCATCCTGTTGCAGCACCATCAGATAGAAGTCACTACCGTCCGTCGTTGTTTGAAATGCACCAGATGTGGTGAACAGCCCAGTGGTACTGCTGAAGGTGACACCACCGGAGACGATGTTGGTGGACCCGCCCCATGCACTGAAATAGATCTGGCCACAGGTGCTCACCAGGAACGCCGACGGCGAGAGGTTCTCGTTCCCATCGCCGCCGATCCGGGTGGACCACAGGGATTGGCTTAGATCGTTGCTGAACTTCTGGATGAACTGTGTGGCGTTGGGGTTGGCATATACCCCGCTGGAGACGGGGAAGGCTCCCGTGGTCTGGCCAACGACGTACACATCATCCGCCGCATCCAACTGTACGAAATACGACTGGTCGAAACCCGCTGTACCGACGTACGTGGTACCGACCAGGAGAAAGGGATCAACGATGTACCGCGCGATGAAACCATCAACGCCCCCGGAATTCGAGGGTGCGAACGAGACTCCTGAGGATGGCAGATCGACGCTCTGAGTACCACCTGTCATGAACACATCCCCGGTACTGGACACTTGCACACCAAGGCCAACATCCAGCCCCGTGCCCCCATGATAGGTAGCCCAGGTCATCGTGGTCAACGCCGGGTCCATGCGAAAGAGGTAGGCATCGAGCCCACCGGCGAGCGTAGGTTGCGAAACACCAGGCGATGTGAAGAGCCCATCACTGGCCGTCGTCGTGGCGATGATCGGGTGGTCTTGTGTATCCACGATGATCTCCCCACGGAACGGATCACCATAGTTCCGGAGCAGTGGGGCGCTCTGATTCAACCCGTCGTTCTCGGAACCTCCTACGTAAGTAGAGCCAACGAGAGCGGTTGCCGTGGCGTTGAGATGCACGACGACGATATCCGATCCGTTCGGGAAGGAGACGCCATAGGTGCCGCCGAACGGAGTAGGACTTCCGCCTCCGAAGGAATCGTCTGAACATCCATCTGTGGTGGGAAAATCATTGGATGCCGTTGACCCGAGGATGAACAGCTCGTTCGCCGAGTTCACGACCATGCTGTGCGGTACGTCACTCGCAGTCCCACCGAGGTAGGTACACCACTCCAACGAGGAACCATCCAACGCGTATTTAGTGATGCCCATGTCGGCCTCCGTGCCATTGTATTCGGGCTGAAGCGCACCAAGGGTGGTCGGGTAGCCGATATTGAAGACCGTTCCCGCGCCATAGAGATGCCCTTCCTCATCATAGGTGGCGGTGGTTCCGTAGTTGGCCGCGCTGCTGCCGCTGAAACTCGCGAACACCACCACGGGATCGATGATCAGGACATGGCTGGCGTCATAACCCTTGGGGAAAGCGTAGGTCAGTGTTCTGCCGTTCAGGCGATACTCCACAGGTACTGGTATCCGCTCACCGTGAACGTCCTGCCATGCCACCGGCCGTTCTTCGATGACGTCACCGGCAGATGTCTTCACGCGCACGGTTCCATCCACCAGCGAGACTCGATCCGCACCTTCGAAGCGGAGCTGTATGGCCGTGGGGTCCGCGCCCCGATGCACGATCCAGTCGTATTTCAAGCCGGTGGCACCGGAAACATGCAGATCGATGCCCGGATAGACCGCGCTCAGCTCTACTCCTCCGAAAACCAGCACGTCGGATACCCATCGCGCCTGGTCATCACCGAGGAAATAATTCACGTGGAAGGGCTCCTGGGCAAAGCCTGCGTGGCCAGTGGTCGTCGCTCCTATGAAACGGACCTGATAGGCGTGCATACTAAGGGACGGCGCCTGAGCACGTGGGTCACCATGCACGCTTCGTGCACCGCCGGCCATGAGCACGTGCGTGAACCGATCATGCTCCAGAAATACAGCCCCACCGGGCGAGTTGGCTCGGAACAACACTTGGCCAGGCCATTGTCCCTTGTTCTGGTGGAACTGGACCATGGCTGCTTCCGAGGAACGGCCATGATCATGCGCATGGGCGAACAGAGCGGCCAGCAGGAACGTGAGGAAGGATAGCGAACGGGTCATGAAGGCTGAAGGTAAACGCCTTTCGGGAAATTCTACCGCGAACTCAGGGACTTTACGAATGAAAAGACGAACCCCATTGCTCTCTAGCGGCGTTCGCGTTGGCATCAAGGGTCACATCAAAGACGCCCGGGTCATCGCATCCGTTGCTTCGGAGGAAAGCGATGAATATCAGGCTGGACGTACTTCCGAACTTAGCATCTTCCATGGTAACGGAAGCTCTATCATCCTAGGACTTGAACATCAACGGAATTGCAACTCGTAGAGCTTCCTATAAGGGCCTTCCTGGGCAAGCAGTTCCTGGTGTGAACCTTGTTCGATGATCCTGCCTTGGTCAAGGACCAGGATCCGATCCGCTTTTTGGATCGTGCTCAAGCGGTGGGCGATGACGATGCTGGTGCGCCCTTTCGTCAGGACTTCAGTGGCTTCTTGGATCAATTGCTCACTCGTACTGTCCACACTGCTCGTGGCTTCGTCCAGGATCAGCACCTTGGGTCTATTCACCGCAGCCCGGATGAAAGCGATGAGCTGTCGTTGACCAACACTGAGGATGCTTCCGCGTTCGCGCACTTCGGTATCATACCCGAGCGGCAGCCGTTCGATCAGATCGTGCGCCCCTACGGACTTCGCGGCTTCGATCACATCCGCACGGGTGATGGAAGGGTCGCCCAAGGTGATGTTGTTGTGGACAGAATCGCTAAAGAGGAAGACATCCTGCATCACCACGGAGATGTCCTTGCGAAGCTCGGCCAGCTTATAGTCACGGATGTCATGCCCATCGAGCTGCACACTTCCGCGCTGGAGATCGTAAGACCGGCTGAGGAGGTTGATGATGCTGCTCTTACCCGAACCCGTGGCCCCGACCAGGGCCACCATCTGGCCGGCCTTCACCTCGAAGTCGATGGCTTTCAGCACGTAGTTCGGTCCTTCTCCGTCGGTACTTCCCTCACTGGTAGGTGTATCATCGTAAGCGAACCAGACATCGGTGAAATGGATATCACCCTTGAGCGTGGAAGTGCTTCTGGTGCCTGTATCCGCGAGCGTGGCATCAGTATCGAGCACGTTGAAGACCCGTTCACTTCCGACCATGCCCATCTGCAGCACGTTGAACCGGTCGGCCAACTGGCGAATTGGCCTGAACAGCATGTTGATGAAGAGGATGTAAGCGAAGATGTCGCCTAGTGTGGCCTGGCCCGCCAGCACATCCTTCACCCCCCACCAAACGAGGAAGGAGAGCGAAATGGCGCTGAGGATCTCCACCACGGGGAAGAAGATGCTGTAGGCCAGCACACCGCGGATGTGGGCCTTCCGGTGCTCCCGGTTGATCGCTTGGAACTTGCGGTACTCCTGACCTTCCCGGGCGAAGAGTTGCACGATGGCCATGCCTTGAATATGCTCTTGTACGAAGGCATTGAGGCGTGCTACCTGGGTCCGGACATCCTGGAAGCTCTTCTGGATGCTGTTCTTGAAGATGTTGGTGCTCCACAGCAGCAAGGGAATGGGCACCATGCTGAGGAGGGCGAGCTCCCAGTTGTACACGAACATCACCACCACCACCACGAGCAGCTTGAGGATATCGCCCATGATCATGAGTAGCCCTTGGGAGAAGATGTCGTCGATGGTCTCGATATCGCTGATCACCCGGGTGACCAAGGTGCCGATCGGCGTGCGGTCGAAGTAGCGGAGCTTGAAGCCGAGCAAACGGGTATAGAGCCGTTGCCGGAGGTCGAAGGTCACGGCCTGCCCAAGCCAGGCGGTCCAATAAGCCTGAAAATACTGCACCACAGTTTCCACGATGAGCAGGATGACCACCACGATGGTGATGACCCATACGAGTGTCCATGTGCCACGACCCACAGTGCCTTTTGTGAGGTTGGCCATCCAGGCGATGCTGCGGGCGTTCCAGTTCGAATCCTCGGTGAGGACGAATAATGAATCGTAGGTATTGGCAGCCACATCCACAAGCCAACCAAGCATGATGGGGCGAATGACACCAACGATACTGAGGATGAACGTGAGGGCCACGGCCCACCAGAAGATCCCGCGATAAGGGGCAGTAAAGGCGAACACACGGCCGAAGAGCTTGCGATCGAACGCCTTGCCTTGAACACTGGCCTTCGGCGCAGCACTTCCGGAAGGTGCACTCCCCTTCTTCGCTGGTTCTGCGGTAGCGGATGCGGTGCTCATGGATGTCCTGCCGGAATGAACGGATAGACGATGTGTTCAAGATACAGACCACGCGCGGAGGCGCTCTTGCCCGCAGCGCTACGATCCTTGGCATCGATCACCGCGCGCATGCTGTTCGGCGGCGCTTGGCCCTTGCCGATGCGGATACAGGTACCCACGATGGCCCGAACCATGTTGCGGAGAAAGCGGTCCGAACGGATCCGGAACCGATAGCCTTCGGCTGTCTCTTCCCAGTGGGCCGAGCGCACATCACACAACATGGTCTTGGCATCGCTACCGGCCTTGCAGAAACTGCTGAAGTCTTGCTTCCCGATAAGGTGCATGCACGCGGCGTTCATGGCAGCTACATCCAACGGAGGATGGAGGACGTGAGCCCGATCGGCCATGAAGGCGTCTTTTCGCCGCAGGATGAGGTAGGTATAGCCTCGCTCAGTGGCACTGAAGCGGGCATGCGCGTCATCGCTCACCGGGATCACGCGTTTGATGGCGATGCTGTCGGGGAGCATGCTGTTGAGGCTGTACACCAGCCGTTCATCGATCACCTTGTTAGACGGGGCATCGAAGTGCAGGTAATAGTCCGTGGCATGCACGCCGGTATCGGTGCGACCACAACCGACCACGAACAGGTCCGGGGCATGCAGCGCGATCCGCAGCGCCTTTTCCACTTCCTCCTGCACACTGGGTGCCGCCGGTTGGCGCTGCCATCCCCGGTACGGTGTGCCGTCGAAAGCGAGTTGTAGGAAGAAACGCGGGAGGATCTCCATGGGCGACCGGGGCGCAAAGGTACCGGGTACGATGAGCTGGTACGGTATCGTGCCTTCCTTTGCGGCCTTGAAGCGCATCGGTCTCATCAGCGATACCCACGGCTGGCTGGATCCGCGGGTCCAGGCGCATTTCAGCGCGTGCGATGAGATCTGGCATGCCGGGGACATCGGTCCGGCGGTGGCTGAGGAATTGGCCCGCTGGAAGGCTTTACGTGCGGTGTTCGGCAACATCGACGATGGAGCCACTAGGTCGGCCTTCCCGGAGCATCTGCGCTTCACACTGGAAGGTGTTCGGGTGTGGATCACCCACATCGCCGGAAAGCCACCGCGATACACACCTGAAGTCGTGCGGGAACTGCGCACCACTCCGACCGATCTGTTCATTTGCGGCCACTCCCATATCTGTAGCGTTCAATTCGATCCAGGGGTGAATTGCCTGTACATGAACCCCGGCGCAGCAGGTCGGCACGGCTGGCACCAGGTCCGTACCATCCTGAGGTTCAGCTTAGAAGCAGGAAAAGTGAAAGACTTGGAGGTGATCGAGCTCGGAAAACGCGGGACCTTGTGAACCGAACAGGGGATCGTTGAATACGGGGGCCATCAAAAGCCGCGTTCCGCATTAGACACCGGTAGCTTCGTTGCCGTGAAAAAGCTCTTGGACCGCATTCCCGCCCGTCTGAAGAACCGCTACATGGCCGCCAGTCTTGGGCTGCTTTGCTGGATCGCGTTCTTCGACCGGAACGATGCGTGGACCACCTTCAAGAACAGGCGTGAATTGTCGCGGATGAACGAGCAGAAGGAATTCTACGCGACCGAGATCAAGCGCACACGGGAACACCTGCATGAACTCTCGAGCGACAAGGAGTTGCTTGAAAAGTTCGCCCGCGAGCGGTACTTCATGAAGCGCGACAACGAGGACATCTTCGTACTTGTGCCTGAAAGCAAACCTTAAGGCTTGGTTCGAAGGCTATCGCAGCGCTGCATGATCCCGCCTGCGCTCAGATCGCGGATCATCCGTTCCGTTCGGATCCCACGGCAAGTCTCTCGCAAGTGGTAGTGTGTATCGTGGAAGGCCGTGTCCGGAAAGGTGTAGTCTTCGGGGATACCCAACAGGGGAAAACCAGCCTCGGTCATCCGACCACGGATCGTCTCAGCGTAGTCGTACCGCTGGCTCGAGCTGGCCACCGCTGACCAAGTGAATACCACTTCAGCGCCATTGGCCTTTGCATTATCCACGAGTTCCTGCGCAATGGGGAGGATCTGCGGGTTGAAGACCGGCAGCTCATGGATCACCTCTTGTTGTCTATCCGGACCGCGCTGAGGCAGGCCGAGGTGTAGAAGCAGATCACCCTGTTCACTGAACCCATCGGCCCGATAGACCTTGTCCGAGACCTCACCTTCCCACTCGCCGGTCATGTACTTCCAAGCGGCCTGGCACCGCATGATCGCCAGACCAAGGTGTATCCTGGGGCGGCGGTACCAAGGGATCGCTGCCATCGCCACGGGCGCTCGATCCGCGACGAGGATGTGGGTTTCATTATCCTTCACCGACTTGGTGTAGGCAGAGAATTCCAAGGTAGCGATGATGAGGTCTCCCGGACCGATGTGGCCATTGAGCTCGTTGCACATGAACTGGAAGCCGAGACCTGCGCCGATGGTCATGTTCACCACCGGTCTGCACAAGGCTTGTTCCAATCGCTCACTATCGATCCCGAAGGTGGCGTTACTGCCTCCGATGATGATGACCTTCGGAGAAGGGAGCGAATCCAAGCGGGCGTGTTTATCAGCCACAGCGCGGAAATAATCCACCCGTGCCACATGAGGGCCGAAGAAATAGCCCACCACCAGAATGGGAAGGATCAACAGGCCAGCGCCCATCGCACGCACCAACACCCGCAACGGTTCAGAATTGGAAGTAGATGAACTCATGGGTATGCATGTCCATTCGCACGAGCATCGCAAGGGCGAGGGCGATGTAGATGGCCCAGCGTAAGTAGGAATTCGTCGGCAAGCGCTCCAACGGATGGTTTCGATCCCGTGCGAACCATTCCACGATCACCAACAGGGCGATGAAGTTGGAAACGGGGTGCCACATCCAAACGAGCGCGATCCCTGGATGCTGAAAAGCGTTGATCACCATGTACCGAAGGTGATCGACGGCCTTTCCCATGGTGGTGGCCCTGAAGAAGATCCAAGCGAGCACAACCAGAAGAAAGGTCACCAGGATCGCGGGAAGGTCGCGCAAGGTGGCTCGATCACGCCGAGCCTTGCCATTAGCGAGGACCTCTGGCACATAGTACACGCCGTGGAGAAGGCCCCAGTTGATGAAAGTCCAGTTAGCGCCATGCCAGAACCCGCTCACGGAGAAGGTGATCAGGATGTTGCGCAGGCGTCCCCATTTGCTACGCCAACCACCGAGCGGCATGTACACGTAATCGCGGAACCAAGTGCTGAGCGAGATATGCCAGCGCCGCCAGAACTCCGAGATGCTGCGCGAGAAATAGGGGTAAGCGAAATTGCGGCTGAGCTCGAAGCCGAAGAGCCGCGCGCAACCGATGGCGATATCGCTGTAGCCACTGAAGTCGCCATAGATCTGGAAGGCGAAGAAGAAGGCACCGAAGAAGAGCGTGGCCCCGGCGGTCGTCTCCAGATCGCCGTTGAAGATCTCGTCCACCAGGGGAGCACAGCCATCGGCGATGACCAGTTTCTTGAAGAAGCCCCAGAGCATCTGGCGCAGGCCATCCGTGGCTTTTTGCCGATCGAAATGACGCGGTACCTGGAATTGCGGTAGCAGGTCTCGCGCCCGCTCGATGGGCCCAGCCACCAGTTGCGGGAAGAAGCTCACGAAAGCCAGGAACTCCAGGGGATCACGTGTGGCTTTGATCTGTCCGCGATAGATATCGATGGTGTAGCTGAGCGACTGGAAGGTGTAGAAGCTGATGCCGACCGGAAGCAGGAGTTGGAGCGTAGGCAGATCGGGCTGCATCCCCATGCCCAACATCAGGTCAACGAGCCCGTCGCGGAAGAAGTTGAAGTACTTGAAAAGACCAAGCACACCCAAGTTCACCACCAAACTGACGACCACCCAGGTCTTCTTCCTGCGCTGAGTTGGACTTCGGTCTATGGCAAGCGCCAGCAGGAAGTCAGTGAAAGAGCTGAAGAAGAGCAAGCCCAGGAAACGCCAGTCCCACCAACCGTAGAAGACGTAGCTGGCGAAAAGGACGAAGGTGTTCTGCAGCCGCAGACCGCGGTTGAAGACGTACCAGTAAAGCAGGTAGACCAGCGGCAGGAAGACCAGGAAGGCGAAGGAAGGGAAGAGCATGGGCTACCTAGGCACTATCAGCCACAGTGAACCCGTGCTCGGAAAGTTCCATTCTCGATCACCCTGGCTATCTCAATGGTGATGACCACCCTCACCATGCACATGGCCGTGGGCCAGTTCCTCTTCGGTGGCTGCCCGCACATCGGTGATCTCCACATTGAAGTGCAGGGTGACACCGGCCAAAGGGTGGTTCCCGTTCAGGGCTACGATGCCATCTTCCACGCTGATCACGGTGAAGACACCCATTTCGCCGTGCTCTGAGGTTCCTGCTTGGAATTGCATGCCGGGCTCCACGTTCTGCCCACCGAAGCGGTCCATGGGCACCTTGTGCACCAGGGATGGATCGAGCTCACCATAGCCTTCAGCAGCGGGAACCACGGCCAACACCTTGTCGCCAGCTTGGCGACCTTCGAGTTGACGCTCCAGACCGGGAACGATCATCTGATGACCTTGGATGTAGGCGAAGGCGTCGCGGCCGGCACTGGTATCCAGCAGCTTGCCATCGGCGTCGTTAAGGGTGTAGTGGAACGAAACGACGGAGTTCTTGGTGATGTGCATGGCCGAAAGTTAGGAACCGCGAAAAGAACGAGGCCCCACGTACGACGCAGGGCCTCCTTCGGAATGGTCTGGAAATTGAGCCCTACCGGGTCACTTGGCGGCTGGAGCTGCTTCCGTAGCGGAGGCTTCAGCCTTGCCACCATGGCAGCTCTTTGCAGCGGCCTTACCGGCGCAGCATCCACCGGCCTTTTGGTCAGCGGCGGGAGCCATCGGGTCTACTCCATTCGCTGCGTTGGCAGCATCGGCGTGGCCAGCACCTTTGGCTGCGCAGCAACCGGCGGCTTTCGTTTCAGCAGCTACACCGTCAGCGGTTTGCGCAGCCGTGGCATGAGCATGCCCAGCGCAGGAATGGGTCTTCTCCACGGCAGGCACTGCTTCAGCATCGGCGGCGGTGGTAACGGTTTGTGCATTCACGGTGAAGCCAAAGGCTGCGAATGCGAGGAAAGCGAGGATCTTCTTCATGTGTTTGAGGTCGCTGGTGAACGTTGTTCCTTACAAAGATGACACTTCTACGCGATCAGCCCCTCACGAGGTTCGCGGTGACCGGTCCATCGGCTGTGAGCGCGGTGAGCCGGTAGATACCCGAAGCAAGGTGCTCCACGGAGAACCCTCCAGCGCTTGGCTCGATGGGCACTTCACGGCCCATTCCATCCACCAAGCGCAGGTCGGCCATGCGAGCGCCAGCTGGCAATTGGACCTCCACACGGTCCACTGCTGGCACCGGGTAGACCCGAAGGACCGGTTCCTCCAACCCATCGGCGACGGAAGCCGCTGTACAATCCAACAAGCCGGACAAGCTGTTACCACGTGTCGTGATGAACGACTTCAGGCCACGCAAGGTCTGCGACCCACCCGGTCCGCCGCCCGTCACCGTGATATCACTGGTGATGTTCGTGTTGAACTGCGCGAGGGTGTACTGTTTGTTGGGGTCGGCGGCTACATGGGGGGCGATAAGATCCACCAGTGCGTCGATCCGACCGTCCAGGTAGGCGTTCGTGAAATCCTCCTTCACGGCACAATAAGCGTTGAGGTATTGGGTGCGAAGTGTCGGTATCCCCATAATACGCTCCATGAGTGGTCGGTTGTTGGCCACGTAGGTGGGCGAAAGGGTCAGCGCATTCTGGCCTTGTGCAGGGTAAGCGCCGAACGCCATGTTCGCATCCCACTTGATCCAGTTCCACAGGAAGGTGGTGCTATCGTGGTAGAGGTAGTAGTTCCGCGCGCTGTTGATGTAGGTATCGAGGTTGCCGAAGAGGTTGTCCATTGCCAAGGATCGCAGTACACCATCCCAGGCCATGCGCGTTGGGATCTGCTCGATCAGCTCCGCATCGGTCGTGTTGTTCAGCAAGTCAAGCAAGGCGATGAGGTCGCTCCAGTCGTTCGCGGTCTCGTTGGTCTTCAATTCGTAGCGGCTCGAGTATGACGCCTGTGCGGACCCATAGTAGGCCAGATCGGCTTCAGCGGATCCTCCTCCACCACCACCGCCGCCCATGCCGAAATTATCCGCAGCCTTGAACAGGTTCCCATTATCATCGTCGATCCAGCGGTCCAGGAAGTCCTTATCCACGGCCTCCACTAAGTTGTAGAACCCCCAGAACGTTCCGTTCATTGTCACGTTGGCATAGAGCACACGAGGCGCGAGCACACCATGATCCTGGCAATAATCGAAGAAGATCTTCTCACGCAGGAAAGTCGGATCGCTCCAGCAGTTGTTGAAGTGGACCTTGGCCATGCCATGGTATTTCTGG
>Ga0209812_10000488_pt1 | contig 35905 bp, 32 predicted proteins | sample JI71714BDNA_FD_187502 | JGI IMG/M metagenome (GOLD analysis project Ga0209812, IMG submission 187502) | Wastewater effluent complex algal communities from Wisconsin, to seasonally profile nutrient transformation and Carbon sequestration -... | ecosystem: Engineered > WWTP > Effluent > Algae...
TAAGCTGCGGCTTGGCCTGATCGGCACCATCTTTCCTAAGTCTTTGAAAAGATGGTGGGCGCGACAGGGATTGAACCTGTGACCCCACCCGTGTGAAGGGAGCCAGCCAAATCAATTAGTTAGCTGTTTTTGTTGCAGAAACAGCCTTCTGTACGAGGCTGGCTGTACGCGATTTGTACGAGCGGGCACTTTGACCCCCCTGAAAACGCGCATGTTTGGTCAGAATTGGCGCGCGACGAAGCCAGTAGGCAGGCCGCCAGACCAGGAACGAAAAACCGCCGGAAGGGCTGGCACCCTTCACAGCGGTCATATCAATAGCGTTGCGGCTATTTCTCCCATTTACGCGACCGGAGAATCGGGCGCAAGGGCAAACCTTGCGGGAGGTGCTTCATGAGCATCTCTTTGGCACACAACGGGCTTCCACCCGGCGTAACCCACTTCAACATGGCTGATCTGATCGAGAAGATCGCACCTGGGACCTGCCGGGCGGAACACCTCTCGGCAACCGCAGTGCGCGTCCTGAAGCACTACCTCCTGGGCTGCCGGTCGTCCGACTTTGAGCGTGGCAAGATTTGCGGGGTGTGGGAGCAACCACAAACCACGGCTCAGACGCTGCGCATCTCAACGAAGGTCCTGCACAACGCTGAAGCCGAACTTGAACGCGGCGGGTTCATCGAGCGGAGCCATGTTCCCCACGCGCGTCGCACCGGTCAGCGTCGTGACGGCGTGATCGTCAGCCTTGCAGGGATCAGCCTACGTCCGCTCATCGATGGTTATGCCCGGTGGAAGGCTCGGCTTGAGGCGATGGAACTGCACGAGCGGGCGGTTACTTCATTGCGGCACGAGATTGTCATGCTCGGCCGCGAGATCAGAGCGACGCAAGCAGCTGCATTGATCGAGGAAGCAGAGCGTATTCTGCCCCGGGGGCGCGTGTCCCGCATCAGCTCTGCCGAGAAGCTGGAAGCCCTGAAGGCTATGCTCGAGGCGCTGTTGGTGCAGCCAGAACTTCCCTCCGCTGACACGAAATCTTCCCACCGGACGGAAGAAATCTTCGCACCCAATATACTTGTCAAAGACTCGTCCAAAAACTGTAAGCGCGTGACTGGCGTTGACCAGTCGGGCGAGGTCTCCCCAGCAATGGCTGTCAGCCTTGCCAGCGGAGACTATCGAAGCCTCCTGCCTTCAGGCCGGCCACCGGGCTGGCCAGACATTGTTGATGCGTCGGCAATCGCCTGCCGTTGGCACAATGTCTCGCAGCCGGCCTGGGCTGAGGCATGCGAAAGGCTGGGGCGCGAGCGTGCGGCGCTTTGCATCCTCGTCATCGACCGCAACGCGCGATTGCCAAGCGATCACCGCTACCGTGCGAGGTCAGGCAAGAAATGCTTAAACGGGCTGCTGCGGAACGCCTCCAGCCTCTTGCCCATGATCAAGGCTGCCAAAGGCTATCCAGAAGGGGGCTTGCCGGACCGCCAGTTCGAACCTGAGGTGTCAGCTCCCAGAACTGGCCAGAGCTTTGCAGGTGCATGTCTGTCGGCCTTGGCGAAGCTCTCCGGGGAGGTGAAGCTATGACACAAACGCTAACCACAAGCCTTTGGGCGGAGCTGGAGGCGGGCAACATGTGGTGGCCGTCCTACAAGCCCGGGCGGGACCCCGTTTTGAGCTGGCGCCATGCCGCCGCGATCCTGATGCGCGACATTGACCCGCAGCCGATCTTTGCTGCCCTGCAAGCTGTGTTCGGGGAGATGTACGATCTCACTGCCGACGAGGTCTGCGATCAACTTCCAGTTCCTGACGGTCAGGTCCTTTGGCCTGTTTGGCTGGAAAGCTGGGTCAGCCATTTCGACCATTGGCACGATCCGGTCAGGCAACTGGTCGAGCAGCATTGTACCACTCCAGATGCCCGGGTCATGGCTGGCATGATGACGAGGCTGGACGGGGCCGCCTTCTGTGACTTCGTCCTTCACGCCTATGAGAGGGCGATCATTCTGCGGTCAATCGGTGGGGCGCCAATCGACGATGACCCGCTGCCAATAGTCCAGACGATCGCGAATGCGGCACCGTTCGAGCGGCTCAGCTACGGCTTCTACCAGCGGTTCTGCGCTGAACTGAACCGGGAGGCGGAGCCTCCAGCGACCCCGATATCGGGCCTGGATTTCGACCGGGCCGGAAACCCCAACATATTCGGCGGAGACGTCACATGAAGCCCGTGCAGAACGCGATAATCGCTTTCCGGCTGTTCGGCCGGCGGCACCCGGCAGGAAATGCCAAGCCAGGTCATGACTCCTCAAAATCAGGCCACCAATGTCGAAGCAGCGCAAATAGAAGTACACACTCCACGCTGAATCTCCGCGGTGGCGAGGTGCGCGCAAACCCGCAGAAATCAGCCATTCTAGGCCCTAGGCGCGGTTCTAGGGACGCCCACAAAGCACTCCAAAGCTGTCGCACACAGCAGCGTGGCCTTCTAGAATCATTCTATATCAATCACTTAGCTTCTAGGCCCGTCGATCTCCTTATCATCCGGGGGAGGGTCTGATGGCACAGGTCAATGTCTCGGTTGAGGACCGCGTCCTTGCCGCCCTCGACAGGGTTGCGCAGGCAAAATCGCTCAGCCGGCCCGAGCTGTTACGCAAAGCGATCCAGGAGCTGATCGAGGCGCATGACGCGGGACGGCCGACCTTCCAGACCGAAGCAGCGCCCCGGCTCGATGCGACCGTCAGCGGGCTGGTGCATCAGTTGCGTGAGCTCGTGATGGAGCTGGACCGGGCGCAGGCGGATAATGCGCGGATGCTGGGCAAGCTGACCGAGAAGTGGAACGGCGGCGAGGAGGCCAACCGACTTGCCCTGCAGAAGCTGATTGTCGAGCTTCGCGAGCTGGATGAAGCCGGCCTCTCGCCATTCTTGACGCAGACTGGTGAGCTGCTGTCTGCCTTCGAGGCGCTGGAGCCCAAGCTCCTAGGGCTGCTCGAGCCGCACCTGGCGAAGATTTCCGCGCAGCTGGATCGATCGATAAAACTGGCCAGCGAACCGCGGCAGATGAGATCCATCTACCTTGGCGACAACCGTTTTCTGTCGCTGAAATTTCTGTCGGCATGCGGAGGCTTGGCGCTCTTCATCGGCGCGCTCATTGCAACAATCCTGCCTACCCAGTTCGATGGCTGGTCGGTCTGGCAGTCAGCCAAGCTGATCGACCACCCCGCGAAAATGTGTCGGCTGATCGCCCGCAAGTACGGTGTTACCGATTGCCGGGTCCCAGAGCAGGAGCGCGATCTTGGCTTGCGCGTCATTGCCCATGAGGACCGGCGATGATTACGCTCGGCAGCATAGGCTCGGCTTCTTCCGCAGCGGAGTACTACTCCCAGGACAACTACTACACCGCTGATCAGACGCAGGATGCCAGCGCGTGGTTTGGCAAAGGTGCCGAGGCGTTGGGCCTGACCGGCAAGGTGGAGGAACAGACCTTTGCCGCCGTGCTCGAGGGCAGGCTTCCCGACGGATCGGTGATTGCTGGGAAGGACGGCGTTCACCGCCCCGGCGTTGATCTCACCTTCTCGGCGTCGAAGTCCGTGTCGCTGGTGGCGATGCTCGGCGGCGACAAGCGTCTGGTCGAAGCGCTGAAACAGTCGGTTTCAGCGACACTGCGGTGGGCGGAGAAGAACGTTGTCGAAGCGCGGGTCTGGGATGCGGCGCAAGGGCGGCAGGTGCCAGAGCGTACCGGCAACCTTATTGCCGCGACCTTCCTGCATGACGTGAACCGGAATGGCGAGCCGCAGTTACACATCCACGCCGTCATCGCCAACGCGACCAAAGCCTCGGATGGCAAATGGCATGCGGTGCGCAACGACGAACTCTATCGCGCGCAGCATGTGCTGTCGGCGGTCCACAATGCCGAACTGCGCAGCCGTGTCGAAGCCTTGGGCTACGAGACCGTGCCTGCCCGCAATGCCATCGATGGTGCTTTCGAGATCAAGGGTGTGACGCGGGAGGCAGTTGAGGCGTTCTCGTCGCGCCGCGCGGAAATCCTCGCCGAACTGGCTAAGGAGGATCGCGGTAGCGCCCGAGAACGCGAACTGGCGGCGCTTGCAACCCGGCGTGGGAAGGAGCTGGAGCCTGATGCAGCGCGGCAGGTCGCGGCATGGAAAGAGACCGCCCGCGCCATCGGCTTCGATCCGGCCCGGTTTATCCAAAACGCCATGGCACGAGCGGCGGGCGAACAGACCGTCTGGTCGCGCGTCGTTGACGGCATTCGCGGCATCGGTGAGCGCGGCATGGCGATTGCCAGTGCCATGGGGCTGACCCCACGCGATCGTGATCCGCTGGTGCCCGAACGGCTCGGTCGGCTCGAACCGAAGGCCTTTGCCGCCGCGCAGGCAGTCGCCTCGGCAGCGCGGGAGCTTGGCGAACGTGAAGCCGCCTTCTCCCGCAACGATCTTATCCGTACCGCGCTCGAACGGCAGGGCCCGATCACCGTCGACAAGATCGAAGCGCGGATCGATCTTTTGCAGGAACGTGGGTTGCTGGTTGGCAGCGGGCCCGCGGATCGCGACCGGATGCTCACCACCGAGCAGGCGCTGGCCATCGAGACCAATATCATCGCTCTGGCGCAGGCGGGCAAGGACAGCGTTCAGCCCATTGCGGACAAGGACGGCATCGTCGCGCGGTTGCAGGAGCAAGCGCGGGCCATCGGACTTCGGCGCCTCAATGCCGGGCAGGAGCAAGCTGGTGTCGCGATCCTCACCTCCAAAGACCGCGTGCATCTGGTTCAGGGCGGCGCGGGTGTGGGGAAGTCGGCGGCGCTGGCTCCGGTCGCGGCCATTGCGCGGGAGGAGGGGCGGCAGGTGGTGGCGCTGTCCCACGTGGGTCGCATCGCGCGGGAGTTTGGAGAGAAGACGGACAGTCCAGCATCGACCGTGGATGCATTCCTTGCCCGGTATCGCCAAGTCATCGATGGCAGTGCCAGCGCGGATAAGGTGGCAGCGGCGCGGGCAGAGTTGTTCGGTGCTCTGGTGATGGTGGATGAGGCGAGTCAGATCGGCACGGACCGGCTCGCGCGACTGATCACCCTCGCCAACCAGATGGACCTGGGCAAGCTGGTGCTCGCCGGTGACATCAAACAGCTTCCGGCCATCGAGGCGGGCAAACCGTTTGCACAGCTCCAGCAGCAAGATCTCAGGCAAAGCCAGATCACCGAGAACCTGCGCGCGCAGACCCCGCAGATGCAGGCCATCAATTACGCGCTCGAACAGGGTGATGTCGCGCAGGCCTTTGCCGCGCTCAAGCCCGCCACTATCGAAGTTGCGCCGGGCAAGATTGCTGGCATCGCCGCCGATATGTGGGCCGACCTGCCCAAGGAACAGCGCGACAACACGATCCTGCTCGCCGCCGGGCGCGCGATGCGCAGCGCTGGCAACGCCGCCGCGCAGGCGTCGCTGATCGAACGCGGCCAGATCGCTGCGCGTGGGATCATGCTCCAGGTGCTCGACCGGGTGACCGTAACCCGCGAAGGCGCGCGGCAGTTGAAGGGCTATCAGGACGAGCGTGTCGTCGCCTTCGAGACCAACCTGACCAGACAGGGCTTTGCGCGTGGCGAGCGGGGAACGGTCATTGGCGTCAGGGACGGCAAGGTCGAGCTGGCCATGCCCAATGGCGAAGTGCGGCGCTTCGATCCAGACCGCCTGCCCCGCAACCTCAAACACGACGCGGTCACCATCTTCGAGCGCAAGGAAATTGCCCTCCACCAAGGCGACCGCATCCGCTGGACCGCCAAGGATGGCGAGCGGGGGCTGCTCAATGGCGACATCGCCCATGTCGCGCGGATCGATGGCGACACCATCACCGTGACGGCGGGTGACGGAAAGCTGCACGATCTGTCGCGCGGTGATCCGATGCTCGAGCGGCTCGACCTCGCCTACGCTATCAACGTCCATGTCGCGCAGGGTATGACCGCGCGGAACGGCATCATCATGATGTCCGAGCGCGAGCGGATGCTCAACACCTCGGCCTCGTTCCTGGTCGCTGTCACCCGGATCGCGGAGAACGCGACGCTCGTGACCGACAACCCCGACCGGGTGGAACGCCAGGTCGATACGCGCTCCGGCGCAAAGACCAGCGCGCTCGAGACGGCCCGCGAGGTCACGACCGGGGACCGTCCAAATCAGCAAGAGGTCGCGGCCATGTCCGAGGACCTGAAAAAACTCGCTGAAAAGCTTGGCCCAGAGTTCGCGCTGGCAGTGCTCACCAACAAGGAACGCGACATCACGCTCGAAAAGTCCCTCTACCGCAGCGAACCCGGACGGGGCTCTGGCGACCGGGAGATGGACCGGGAGCGCCAACTCGAGCGAGGGCGCGACCTTGAGCGAGGGCGCTGACCATGTCGACACCCACACATGACCACAATCGCACAGCCACACATGCCCACATGTGAACATGAGGACGCATCCACATGAACACGCCTGCACATCTCCACACCCGAACCGTCGCCATCATCAGTCAGAAGGGTGGCGCTGGAAAAACCACGCTCGCCATTCATCTCGCCGCCGCTGCTATCCGTGCAGGGCGGGTCAGCCTGCTGATTGATACCGACCCGCAGGCCAGCGCCTCGCAATGGGCAGAGTGGCGGCAAGGCTCGCCTCCCGAGGTGATCGATAGCGCCCCACCGCGCATTCCGGCGAAAATTGCGGCGGCAGCACAGCAGGGTGCCGAGCTCATCGTGATCGACACCCCGCCACATGCCGACCTTGCCGCCAGCAAGGCAGCCGAGTGTGCCGATCTGGTGCTGATCCCCTGCCGACCCAGCGCGTTCGATCTCGCCGCCATGCGCACGACACTGCGTCTGGTCGAATTGCTGTCCCGCCCGGCATTTGTTGTATTCACCGCCGGGCCGCCCCACGCCCAGCACATCTATGCTGATGCCCGGGAGCTTGTGACTGGGTTTGGTGGCCAGACATGCCCGATCATTCTGCCGGACCGCGCCGCCTATCGTCATGCGGTCGCTGGCGGGCAGACCGTGTTCGAACTCGATCCTGGCGGAAAGGCGGCCAGCGAGATCGAACAGCTTCACATGTGGGCATGTGAACAGCTCCACATGTCCACATGCCCACAGACCCCAGTTCCGCAGAGGAAGACCGCATGAACCGCTTCGCCAATCTTGCCGATCGCCAGCCCAAGAATGACACGGCGGACCAGACCGCGCCGGCATCGCCGGTCGCCCAGATCCCGACACCGCCAAGCCGCGTCGGTCGCAAGGCGGTCTCGGGCTACTTCTCACCCGAGCTGTCGCTCGCCCTGCACACCTGCGCCAGGCGCCATGGCCTTAGCCTCCAGGACCTGATGGCCGAAGCCTTCGACGACGTCCTGCGGAAGTATGGCGAGAGCCCGATCGGGCGGTAGTCGATCCCAAAGCCGGGAGGGGAGAAAGGGGGGTGTAGTGATGCGAGCGTGTGAAGCTGTGCGCATGTGAACGCGTGAACATGAGGGCAATGCCACCGCACTCGAGCGGCCGAAGCCCTTCAACAACAGGAGAAACCGATGCGACTGTTCCAATGGCTGACCGATCTATTCGCAGGATCAAGCGACCCGCCGCAGGCCTCCTCTGACGAGGGCGTCTCCATCAACCCTGCCACAGGGCTCCCCATGACCGGGCCGGGCCTCGGCGGTGTCGATGTCGGCGGTAATCCTTTCGGCCAGAATCTGGATCGCTGGGACGACCATCATGTCCATCACAGCCATGATCATCATACACCCGGGTCGACCGACAGCCGGTTCGATCCTTGGTAGAGGCTTCAGCGCTGATTTGGCGGGTCGAGGCGCACGAAGCCTCAGCCATCGGTGTCCGATGTGAAGTTTAGCAGACGGATCAATCCCCACTTTCCAATGACCTGGGGCCGTCGGCACTTGTCCGAGTTCATTTTTTCGAAAGGCCCATTATGACCACCAACCAGCGCACTGCGTCCGGCCTGCCCTTCATCGCGCGTCCGGCGACTACCGTGATCGAGCGGATCGCATTTTCCGTTATCCGCCATTGGCGCTGGACCGGAATTGTCGTGTCCAGCATGCTCACTGCCGGCACGATAATGTTGTCGATTACGCTGGCAGCAAGGCTTCACGCAGAAGAGCCCATCCGCTCCGGTGGTATCGGTTTCCTGTTCGCGATTCTGCTTGTCGCAATGCCTGTTTGGCACGTGTCTCGCATTGAGCTGCGCGCCGCCCCCGCATGGATGATCCGTGCGACACTGGCCATCGCCACCGATAACGAGCGTGCCTTCCTTTTCGAGCGTCTCCTGCAACTCGCCACATCAGAATGGCGTCACGACCCGATCACCAGCGGGGTATTGTTCGATTTGTTCAAGGAAGCGCGACTTGGGTTTGGTGATCGCGTGAGAGGCAAGCGCGAGCGGCTTTTGGCTGACCGGGAAAAGCAGGTCGACCTGCTGCGGAACCTCGCGAGCTTTGCGAGTGGTGACTTCCGATGAGGAGGACCAGCGGAGCCGTCTAGGTCGAAAATCGCGGTACGGAGATAAAGCGAGGTGGCTCGTAGAGATCACTCGCGGTGACTGGCAAGACTGGTTCCTCGCTGGGCTCTGTTGACGAACAATTCGGTTTGCCCGGTGGTCCTCTTTGGTCTTGAGAATGCGGGCTGTCGTCCCCCCTTTATTGCAAGAGAATACCGAGCCGCGCGGCAATCTGCTTGGCTCGCTATTTGATCCCGGCCAACGCCTTCACCCTGCCATGCACCATTTCGGCTCGGCCATCGGGCCCCCGGATATTTCCATAAAGGAAAATCTCGAAGTCTGGGTGATGTAGTAGCGCCTCGAACTGCTCCGACAGGTACCCACGGACTTGGGCTTCTGCCGCCTGCACTTCGGTCAAGAGTGTTGGTCGTCCGTCCACGACATTGAGGATGTCTTCCAGATCGTGGCTTCCTATGGGGTCATTCGCGCCGCGGCCAGCATAGGCTTCGAGCTTGGTGGCCAGAAAGATCGGCGGTGTCAGGTGTTTGATCACACGCCCACTGGGCAGGGCGTACTTGACTGCCGTGTAGATGCCTTCCTTGTACCATCGATTGCTGAACCCCAAGATATCCGGGTCGTCGGGCATGAAATCGACTTTGAGGTCGCCAAGACGCATTCGGCAAATCACGTCATCTTCCCCCGACACCGTGAATCCCTTCTGGTGCAGGGTTTCCTGCAGCTGCATCCATTGGGCCATCCCGGCTAGGTCAATGATCAGGTCGACATCGTCTGTGGCTCGCACTTCCTGCAGTGTTATCTCGTCTGTGATGAGCACAGCGGTCGAGCACCCGCCGACAAACACCATCCTTTGGCACAGATCATCGCCCAATGCTTGGGCGACGGTTTCCAGCATTTCGAGAAGTTCACCTTGCAGGCTCATGCGTACGCCATCCGTTCCTCAAAGCTGCGTTGGGCCAGATTTGCTTCGCGCTGATTGCCGGTTCTGATTGCATCGATCAGCGCCAGCAATTCGTAGAGTCGGGCGTCTTTCAGAGCTGCGTCGGGGACAGATTTGAACAATGGTGCGATTGAAAGACCTCTCCGGCTTCCTTCGGGATGGGGCCAGACATAGATGTCGGCGCCTGAGCTTACGAGTTTACCTTCCAGCATAGGCGCGGCAAAGCCCGTAGCGACGCCGCGCTGCGGAGCGCCCGGCTTTGCGGGGAAGACGTATTTCAGCCCGTGCTGGACGAATTCGGTGAGATTGCGCCGGTTCGCCTTGGCGCGATCATTGGATTTTATGGCGAGGTTAGACGCGATACTGCGCCGGATCGATGCGCCAATCTCGGTTTTGCTGATGCCCAGTTCACTTTCAAGATTTCGCAATGCGAACGGGTCGGAGATCATCGGTTCATCGATTTGACCGTGCTGGATCTGGTCTTCCAAGCTCACCAGCTTGAGCATGATGACGATGTCCTGGCTTTTCATACAAAACCCCACATGTCCGCTGTCCTAGGACTAAGGACAGATAGGGTCTGCAGGCCGAACGTGTCAAACGCCAAATTGTCGGAGGCTCCCAGCTTCAATGGCTTACTCGAGAGATAATCTGATTGGCCGCAGAGCAACGGCGCTTTCCGTCTGCTTGCATCGCCAATCGACCAAAGGCGGCCGTTCAGATCAGCAAGGGCGAACCACTGCTCCTGACATTAGCTGCCTATGGAACGTTCCGACACGGACCGACGGTTATGCGAACTTATTCCGTTGAAAAGACAGCAGGGACATCGTTGCGGCGGAAACTACGATGAAGACGAGTGATTACCTCTGCTGATCAGGCCAGAGCTTGCGTGGTCATCGGGAAGATCTTGGCCATCTTGCGGAGGTTCAAGCCGCCTCGGCCTGCTGACTACCAAGATAGTCCTGCGGCGCTGCGCAGAAATCAGCGTTGCTTGAGAGTGCGCGTAGCAATGCGACGCGCCAGTCATTCCGACCGAACCGCGCGGCCAGATCGTCGGCGCACTTCACGAGATATTGAGCGAAGAGTGCGGCTTCGAGCTCCCTAAACATGAGCATCGCGGTGCGCTGTTCGGAGAGAAATATGTTGATCTGACCGCGATAGCGCGCGTTGAGCTTCAGGCGGTCAAGCTGGAACTGAAGCTTTGCCGCCAGTCCGGCATCCAACTGCGTCGCATCGATTTCGAAGCAAACCTCCAATGCGCCCGCCAAGAAAGCTACGTCGGCTTTCAGGAAGTCGGCGTCCGGCAATGCCTGAAAATAGGCGTGGATTAGTCCGGGGCCTTCGGCGGGGCCAAGGCCAGGCACGACGGTGCGCTTGGCATTGTTGCATGGGCTGCAGCTAGGCACGAGATTGCGCGGATAGATTGCGAGATCGCCGTAGACGCTGCGCGGAAGATAGTGATCGAGATCGCGCGGTTCCCCAAAGCCGCAATAGGGACACTGGTCGGCGGAAGCCAAAAGTCGCTCGCGCAGCTTTGCTAGCCGCCCTCCGATCTGGACCTGATCGTAGGCGGCCTGAAGGTATGGCCGCGCAGCATTCAGATCCGCGGGTGTCAGGGCCGCGTCCGGCTGGCCGAGCAATGCGTCATAGAGCTCGTATACCGCGAGGATCGCCGCCCGCTCGACCGCAGAGAGGGGGTACACGGCATTGCCGTTCGCCAGCGTCAACGCGCTCGTCAGCGATTGGTCGAGATCACCCAAATCCTGGGGTGGCATAACCCACATATCAGGCCTTCCGCTCGGCTATACGCGTCATCACGAATGCACGTGCCTGGAGACTCAGCCCGCGATCGAACAGTCTTTCGATCGTCTCTAGCGATAGGTTTGCATCAACCAATCTCGATAAGGCGTGATGAAAGTCGGTCGCGTCGGCGGTCAGTCCGAAAACTTCGTTCGTAATTTCGCCGATGCTCTCGCCATAGGTTTCGATCCGCGAGGGAAAGATGCGGGTCTCGGCGCCGGAACGTCGAATGACCGAGATATGCCGTGCCAGCGTCTCCTGCACCACCACAGGCGAATGCGTGGCGATGACAGCAAACGCGTCATTGTGCCGCAGGATCAGCCGCACAGCGTGCATCAATGCCGCGAGCAGTGGGGGGTGAAGGTGGCTTTCGGGTTCATCGATCAGGACGATGGACTTAGGCTCGGTATGGGCCACGAGCGACGCGACGGCGTGCATCACGATCTTATGGCCTGTGCTCCATACCTTGAACCACTCTATGGCATGTTCGAGGACCGACGCAGCCGGATCGGCGCCAAGGTCGAATAGCGATGTGTCCGATGCCAGAAGGCGGCAGACCTTCCCGAAGAGTTCCTGTTTCCCGCTCTCTTTGATGCGGGTGACAATCTCCCCGAATTCATTCGCCAGCTTCTCGCTGGACTTGAGGATGATCATTTCCTGGCGATCGAGGTCGCGTTGCTGGATTGGTCGACCATCGACGTCACCAACACCCTCGGCCCGCCGCACTTCCGCCGGAATGTCGCGAAGGCCGCAATAGTGGTAGCGGCCAGTTCCACGCTCGAGATCCTCAACGATCTGGAGGCGCTCACGGTGATCCACGCCGGGAATCTGGAATTCGTCGAAGGCGCTGTAGGCAATATTGATGATGCGGGTGAAGCCGATGCCAGGCGGGGCAATCGATCCTAACGTCGTCAGCTCCTCCCTCGCTCGCTCACGCTGGGATGCGTGCAGGACACGAGCCAGCCGAAAGAGCAGTGTGCTCTTGCCGGAACCGTTGCGGCCAATGAGAACCGCGATTCGGTCTGGCAGGACATTGTCAGGCGCGCCCCAGAAGGCCGCATCGTTTGGCGCCTTGAAATCTAACTGGAACGGATCGACCCAACCCTTCACATGGAATGACGCTTCAAGGCCGAGGCGCGCTACGCGATCATAGTCTCGCTGCAACAAGACACTGGCATCGCGCTGGAACGTCTTCCATTCGATATACCGCAGGACAGAGGTGCCCCAACCTTTCTCACCGAAGAATGTCTCCGCATGGTCGGGAAAGGACAGCGCGTCGCGAAAAAACGTCAGAATCTCTGACCTGAGTCCTTCCGGTAATCCAGCCAAGCGCTCGTAATAGTCGAGATCCTGCCCAAGAGAGACGAAGTCCTCACTGAGCGCAGCGAGCGGCCCGACCTCTAGCTGCAGACCATCGTTTTCCGTCTGACCACGCTTCAGAATTTTTAGCGTGCCGATCAAGCCGCTGAACTCCGGTATCGTAACAAAGAGGTGGTACTGCGTCATAAAGTTGAAGTCGTTCCAGCGATCCTGCTGCAGAGCCACGCCACGAAACGAGGGCGGCGCGTCTTTGCTGGGGGGAAAGACTGAGAAATTCGTCATGACCGCGGCATCCTAGGGAACATCTATCTTTGAGCAAAGCGGTCTTCGGACGTTGTGTGCCTGCACCGGTTGACCGGCTCAAACTGGTGCCGAAATCGACGGTGGCTCAGATAAGCTACACCACGCCGAGCGACACGATCGCCAGTGACTATTCGTAGAATGTCGGGTTTTGACGATGGACCTGCCGCTGAGACCACCGCGTGGGAATGTCGGTAAAGTCCCACGAGGCAGCGTCACACTACCGGCAGCACCCGACCCAGTTCAAGTCATTCCATGGTCGACGCTCAAATGTCCGCTCATGGCCAAAGCGACCATTCGCATGCAAACCTGCGGCGGGACAGCTGCGCGCCGAAATCGGCTCGCTTCTTGATGCAGTCAATCCGTTGCCCGCATCAATGATTACTGAGCCTACATCTCTAATCCGTTTCGGAGTTGCCGTCGCCCGTCGCCAACCAGGTCTTCGCAAGCCCCATATCTGCGGGATCGACTTCATCCGGCTCCCACACGTGGATCGTCGCGCCATCGTTTGCCGCGGGTCGGATGGTAAGGCCTCCCGACCAGAGCGCGTCACGCGCGACGTCGCCGATGATGTCAAACTGGCTGATATGGGCCCACTCTCGCCTAGCGTCCCACAGGGAGCGCAGCGCTGTAGCAAGATCGTCGATCAGGTCGGTATATCCGGCGTCAGCGATCGTCTGCTTGGTCTCCTCCGACATCGAAGTGTCATCAGCCATGCCGTCGATGTGTCCAAGGACATACGAGGCCAACCGAAGTGGTTCCACCAAGGGCGGGGCAACCTCGGCGACCGCCCGATTGAGATCGCGATGCTGCCAAAAGGCCTCCCGTGCATCGGCCGCACGCTCACGCGCCACGCCCAGCACCCCGCGCAGGCCTTCCTCATACAGCGGGAGGCGCCCGCGTCCGAAAAATGCGCTCAGACGACAGGCTGCATATTCTTCCCAGCAGGCCTCGTTAACCTGCATGAAGATCGCCTCCTCATAGCTGGAAACGGCATGTTGAAGGATCATGCCGGGGAACGCGCGATCCTTGTCGCTGGTGACTTGGACATGGCCGCACTCATGGGCAAGAAGATATAGAGCGGCCCAGAACTCAGCATCGAGTTCGTCTCCTTCGTCTTTCTCGATGTCTTCGACATAGGGGGCGTTCAAGACAATGTGCACTTTCACTACGCCTTCGCGGATTACCGCAGGCGCCATGCCGACCCCAATCAATTGATCATCGTTCGAACGGCTTAGCGGCCGCAGACCTTCAACACCGCGATCCAGCTCCGCAAGGGCCGCGTCGTAGTCGTAAGCAACGGTCACTCCATCCAATCGGCTAAGATCCAAGTATGTGCTGATCAGTCGGATGTAGGAAGCCAGCTTGTTAGCGGTGTGGTTCGCGCCTTCTTCGCTCGCGAAGTTGCGCATGCTAAACGGAATCGATTCCGGCGCAGTGGGCGACGGCAAGTCATCAATGTCTTCGCTCGCATCGTCCATGCTCTCGATTAAACCCGAAATAGCGTGAATGGTTCAGCCACAGGATGTCGCCGTGTCCCTTTATCCAACGCCGCGCTTCTATTGAACCCTCAACGATGAGCTAGGTCTGCTTGGCGATTGGTAAGGCTCCCCCTGACCGCGGAGAATACGCGCGGAATAAGGATTGAATATCTGTGCGATAGTAGGCAATCGTTCCCCCAGAGGGAGTGCGATCCTTGGGGGCAGGTGCAACGGATTATGCAGCGCAAATATATGCGCTGAATGACGCAGATTTGGAGCGGCTTACTGACGACTGGGTCGCGTCGATGAGGTCGCGCTATCCCGACAGCGACCGCTTCTCGGGTGCTGGAGACATGGGACGCGATGTCGTCGGCTATCGCACGGCCGCTCGTTTCGACGGTCCGTGGGACAACTATCAGTGCAAGCAGCTCAGGAAGGCACTAGGCGAACCGGAATTCATCCGTGAGCTGGGTAAGATATTCTTCCATAGTGCTGCCGGGCATTTCGGCGTCCCCGCGCACTTCTATTACGTCGCTCCGAGGGGAGCGGTCCGGGCCGTTCGCAACCTCATAGGTCATCCCAGCAAGATCGGACCGCGCCTGATCGAGCAATGGGACACCTGGTGTGCCGGCGATCTGGTGGAGGGTAAGCATCATCCGCTATCAGACGAGGTACTCGCGCTCATCGACGCCTTTGATTTCCAGAACGTGTCGCTGCTTGAGGCCGGCAAGCTCGTCCGAACAGACGGGATGAAACCCGTGCTGGTCAAATGGTTTGATGCGGATCCCGGTGAATCTCCGGTCGGGAGTGTTCCCGACACGATGCAGCCGGAAGAGGCTGCCTACGTCGCGCAGCTTCTCGCCGCCTATCAGGAACAGGGCGCACCGTCATACACCACGGGTGACGAAGCTCTTGGCGATGCCAAGTTCGGCCCGCATTTCCGCGTTCAACGGGAGCGGTTCTTCGACGCTGCTTCCTTCAAGCGCTATTACAGGGACAGCACCGAACCAGCCGTGCTCGCCACGTTCGAGAAGGACATCTTTCACGGCGTGTTCGACACTCATGGGCTCGCGCACTCCGACATCATGGCGAAGATCGCGGCCGTCATGAATGAGGCCAAGGGCGTGTCGGTCTCGGGTGTCCTTGGTAAATATGCGCGGGTTCCCGTGAAACAGGGCGTCTGCCACCACTTCGCCAACGACGGTGTGCTCCCGTGGGTAAAATAATGACGGCAGCGCTGGGCGATGTGCCCCTGTTCAACAGTCCGTTGGAGACGGGCCTGCGTGCCTTGGTGGTGCTCGATGCCTTTTATCCTCGGCCCTGCAACATCAGCGAGCTAACGTGGTTCGACCACCTCGTCGTGCATACGGCCGACGTGCAAGGCCCCGACAGCCTGCACCCCGACCTGCCGTCACGCGGGGGGGAACTGCTCGTGCGCCGGCGGCTGATCGACGAGGGCGTTCATTTGCTGCTGAACGCAGGTCTCATTGCCCTCGTCGATGGGGCTGACGGGGTACGATACGTCGCCGGGGAGGAGGCTCCGTCGTTCATCGATCTCATGGAAGCGTCCTATAGCGCGCGCTTGAAATCGTGTGCGAAATGGCTCGCGGATCGGTTCGGTGCGCTCCCGGAAGAAGAGTTACGAACCATCGTGCACCAGCGGCTCGGGCGGTGGACGCTTGAGTTCCAGGGCGAAGGCACACTCTACGAGCCGTCGGCATGATCGCGCGCCTGATATTCCGGCATCTGTCGTTCATCGGCGCCGGGAAACCGGTGAGCACTCTCCCGTTCGCCGATGGCCCCAACGTCATCTATGGCGCCTCGAACACCGGCAAGTCGTTCACGCTCGCCTCCCTACAATTCATGCTGGGGAAGTCGACGCCGCTTCCTGTGATCGAACAGCTCGACGGCTATGAAGCGGTCCTGCTGGGTCTCGACGTCCCTTCGCTCGGGCCGATCACCCTCTATCGCGGCATCCAGGGCGCCGGGTTCCGGCTTTACGAAGGACTGCATCACGAACCGCCGCCGGACGTACCCTTCCGGGTGCTGGATGCGGAATATGACGCCCGCACGGAGAACATCACCAGCGTTCTCCTTGGCGCGCTGGGACTGGGCGGGAAGTTCGTCGTCAAGAACGAGAATGGCGAAAAGAACAGCGTCACGCTCCGATCCCTCGACCCTTTCATCTTCGTGGACGAGGGCTCGATCATCGATGCCCGGAGCCCGATCCTGTCCGGCCAATACACGAGCGCAACGGCGGAAAAGAATCTCTTCCGCCTGCTTTTAACCGGGCGGGACGATTCCGCGATCGTGGCGGTGGTCCCCCCCAAGATCCGAAAGGCCCGCCAGGAAGGCCAGAAGGAATTGCTAGAGGAATGGATTGCGTCGCTGGACGCGCAGATCGACGCGATCGGCATCCCGCGTCAGCAGCTTGACGATCAAAGCAAGCGGATCGACGCCTCGCTGATTGCCGTCCAAGGTGATCTCGCCAAGCGTCAGCGCCGGATCGACGAGGTTACACGCGAAAGGCGGCGCATGGTCGACGAAGCGGATCGTCTGACCGCCCAGGCCCGCGAGATCGAACTGACCCTGGCGCGGTTCGCACGGCTGATGGAGGTCTATGAATCCGATGTCGAGCGCCTTGAGGCCCTGGAGCAGGGTGGCCATCTGCTTCTTGCGCGGCTCGACCGCCCTTGCCCCTTATGTGGTGCCGAGGTTGATCATCAGCACCATCATGGGCGGCAGGATGTCGAGCTTTCACGGGTAGCGGCCCGCGTCGAGATCGCGCGGATCGATCGGGAACGCCGGGATCTGGTCGCCACGATGAACGGGCTTGAGGCAGATTTCGCCACCAATCTCGCAACGTCGGAACGGCTGCGACGGCGAATGGCAGCAGCGGAGCGGCTTCTCGGCGCCCTTCGTCCGGAGGAATCGAGATTACGCAACGATTACGAACAAAGGATCGAAGCGCGGGACACCGTTCGCGAACGCCTAAAGTTGTTTGAAGAGCGGGATCGCCTAGCCGTGCAATTGTCTCAGGTCACGACGGCCCCAACCGCCGCCAAGCCGAAACTCACCGCCGGCATCGACGGCCCGACTGGCCATGAATTTGCCAGTAAGGTGTCTGAGGTACTCCAAGCTTGGAAGTTTCCAGGGACTCCTACCGTGTCGTTCGACAGTCAGACCCAAGATATACGTCTGGACGGCAAGGAGCGCGGTGCAAACGGAAAGGGCGTCCGCGCCATCCTCCACTCAGCGTTTAAGGTCGCAGTTTTGCTCTACTGTCAGGACAAGGGCCTGTCTCACCCTGGCGTGCTGACGCTCGACACGCCGCTCCTCACCTACCGAGAGCCGATCCGGGTGCCACGCCACGGCGCGCTGGCTGCCGACGAGAAGGAGTTGGCAGCGACTACGCTATACGAGCATTTCTACCTTCATCTGGCCAGCCTCAGTGGGCGCGCGCAGTTCATTATCCTTGAAAATAGCGATCCGCCTAGCGATCTCGTGGACCGACTCTCGGTGCAGACTTTCACGGGGGATTTGGCGGATGGACGTAGCGGATTGCTTCCCTCCGCCAGTGGTTCGCCAACTGTTTCGTAATCCACCCGTTGCGATTTTGTGAGGTCACAAGCTTCCGGGACAGGGGCGATCATCCTGCAACCCTAAGATTTGGTGTCATCGGTTCCACCGTACGGACACCACGGCGAAGATCAGCGCATCTCGCGAGCACACGACGGTTGTTCGGATCTTAGTAATCACCGACTGATGTCCGGTTTTTTACCGAAACTGCCGTTCGCAGGGATCATATGGATTGACCAGAAAGTCCCAGGTCTGGCCACAGAGGCAATTGGACTCGTCGCGATCCTTTGAGCAACGGGCAGCTTAAATGCGACGACCTTGATCCGGACTCAGTGTGCTATTGATAGGCATGAAAGCCGATCGCAGGCACCTGGTGTGTCATTCTTTCGGCGCAGGCGCGGTCATTGACCCGATCATCTCGATTTCCGCAATCCGTTGAAATTCGGACAGATATTCCTGCCGATGATTCGACAGCCAGCGAACGATCCGCGCGTTGCCAAGCAGCTTCGCGACATAGCCGCGCGCGAATGTGAGATGGAGATTGTCGATGCCGTAGCTGTCCTCGACCGATTTGACCTGTGTCTGGAGAGTGGCAAGCTCCCGCTCCATCCGGGAAATCTGCTGGCTGGTCGGACCGACCAGATCGTTCTTGCGCGCCTTTTTCGCTGGCGCTGTCAGCTGATCTTCCGGCGTTGCTGCGAGGAGCGCGCGTGCGAAGATCAGCGAATAATTGTTCTGCCCGATCATCAGGTCCGCAGCCTCAATCTGGCGCATTGGCGACATGCGGCGCAGCATATCGAAAACCCGCATCGAACAATTGGTGTCCTTGAGCATGTCCGCCGTCTCGTCGCAGATACCGTCGAGCAGGCGGAACCGCGCGCGGATCGAACCTACCTCCAGGCCGAGCGCGTCAGCGATCACAGCTTCGGTAACGCCGCGCTCGATTGCTCGAACGATCATGCGATGCTCCTGCACTGGGGGCAGGCGATTGACGCGCTTGTTGTAGGTGTAGGTCTCGTCGTCATTTGCAACGAGGCACTCGACCGTTTCGATGTCGAGCTGCTTGAGCACCTCGATGCGCAAATGGCCATCGAGCAAGAAGTACTGCTCTTCATTCTTCGGATTGGGGACGACGGCAGGTGCTTCGACCAACCCGATGGCTTTGATCGAACTCACGATCTGGGCATATTTGCGGCTCTCCCGCACGCCCTCCCGCAATGATTTCAACGGCACGATCTGATCGATGCGGAGTGTCACAGACTGCCGCTCAAAGCCTAGCCGGACACGATTGTCGGCGCCGGGATCTGCGGGCGGACGTTCTGCTGATGGCCAGTCAGTCATCGATTTCCCCTGCGATCCGCATGGCCAGAGCCCGGGGCATGGTTTCAAGCCCTTCGGCCCTGAGCAGGGTCAGAAACCCGTCGTCGGTGAGCAAATCCTTGATCGCCTCGACAATGAAGAGAAGGCGGGTTTGCGTGAAATCAGATTTCTTCACGAGCAGGCGCTGCTTTTCTGCCTCGCGCTGATAGACCTGCATCAGGTCGCCGGCCGTCAGCTTGCGATTGGTGCCTTTCCTTCCAAACTTTCCTGATGTCATAGACTTGCTGCGCCCGCGCATGCGGAGATCGAGAAGTCGGCGAACCGATGCCAGCTTTTTGCCGCGCAGCTTGCCCGTCTCATAGGCATCGAGGAGTAGGTTTTGCGCTTCTTCGCTTTCGGCGCGCGAGATCTCCATCGCAAGGCTGATCGGGATCAGCCCCGTCTCGACCGCTGACAGCAGCCTTTCCTCCCCGCGCTCGAGCAGGCTCACGATCATGCTGACCCACCCACTGGTTATGCCGATTTTGCGGGAGATCTCGGCTTCGGTGTAACCGCGTTTCCGCAGGGCACCGATCTCGTTCATCACGTCGATCGGGCGCTGCACCCGGCGGGCAATGTTTTCCACCAGGCTCATGACGAGGCATTCGCTCTCACTGGCCTCGATCACCACCGCCGGAATTTCGGTCTGGCCGAGCATCTGGAAAGCCTCGAGCCGCCCCTCACCGCAGACCAGATCGTAGCGGGTGCCGCCCGGACCATCATGCTTGCTGACCGTGATCGGACGCTTGAGGCCAATTGTCTCGATGTTGTTCACGATCTCGCGGTGCTGACGCTTGTTGCGCGCCCGGGGGTTGAGCACGGTGATCCGCGAAATCGGGATCATTTCGATGGTCTGGGGACGGGTGACGGTCATCAGGCCGCCTCCGCAACTCTGACGGGCGCTGCGATCTCGTAGAAGAAATCGAGGGCGTCGAAGCGGTACGCATCGAGCAGCAGGTCGTTGTCCTCGGCGAGCCGCACCCGTTCGGAAGCAACATCGAGTCTCGGGAAGAGATAGAAGTCGAACGGCTGCCGGTTGCTGGCGTCCATGCGGACCACCAAGGTGATGTCGGGCATCTTGGAGGTGTCGAAGCGGATCTTCCAGCGCAACAGACCCGTCGGCGTCGGCGTGCAACGGACGATGACGACCGACAGGCTGAACTCATCGTTCACGATGACCCGGTCTGTTTCCAGATCCTGCCATGCTTCGCTGCCCTGCGCCTTCAGGCCGTCGAGGACTTGGCGAAGAATGTCGGGGTGCAGCCGGCGTAGCGCGCGGTTGACCGCGAGGTAGCGATAGTCGCGATCCGGCGAATAGCCGACCAAGCTATAGGCACGCAGCAAGCTGCCAAACCGCGACGAATAGGCGCTGCTGGAGGGCAGGCCCTCACATTCATCGATGATGATCCCCGAGAGCAGGCCCTTGCTTTCATATACGGTGCGCAGCGCATCGATCATTTCGGCATCTGACAGCCTGAAGGACCGCGCGCCGATGAGCGCCTGTGCCGCATCGAACAGATCGCGTTCGACGATCGCCTCGAAGGCACCAGGGCTGCGAATCCACATTTCGGGGTCGTTGCGGACCCGCTTCTTCTTCAGCTTGAACGACTGCCGGTTCCACACGTTGTCGCCGACGTACTTGCCGTTGATAAGGAGCTGATGGACCGTGCCGCGCGTCCATGGCCGCCCGAGATCAGTTTGAATGGCCCGGCGGTTGAGGTCATCGGCGATTTCGCGCTCGCTCAGCCCGTCATGGACGAAAGCGGCATAGACGCTGCGGACGATGGCGATTTCGTCATCCGGGCCCGGCGTCAAAATCACCCGATCGGTCTGGATACTCTTGTGCTCGCCCCGCGTGAGCACGCCCTTGGTCGTGCCCGTTTCGTCGATCAGGGTCCGGCGAAGCCCGAACCCGGCAGGTCCGCCTTGGCGGTAGCCCTTCTCGATCAGACGCCCTTGGCCAGCAAAGACCTTGGTCGACAGCTCTCGGCTGTACTCCCCGGCCATCGCGCGCTTGACGCCCTTCACGATGGTCGAGACCGGGCTCCCGTCATTCTCGAACTGCTCCGCGCAATACTGCACGGCGATCCCGGCGCGCTTGCAGATGTATTCGTAATAAGCGCTTTCGTCGGCGTCCTGGAACCGGCCCCAGCGGCTGATGTCATAGACCAGAACCATGGTGTAGTCGGCGGCACCGGTCTGGACGTCATCGATCAACTGCTTGAGTGCGTCGCGGCCTTCGATCTTCAGCCCGCTTTTGCCCGCATCGGCATAGGTCCGCACGATCTCGATCCCGCGCGCGGCGGCATAGTGCCGGATCGCATCGGCCTGGTTCTCGGTCGAGTATTTCTGGTGGTCAGTCGACATGCGAACATACTCGGCCGCGCGCACGAGCCGCGGCGACTGTTCCCTGCCATCGCTGTCTTCGTAGTCCCAGTCCTGCAATTTCCGCCCTTTCGATGACCATGCTGCCGTGGCCAGGGCGACCAACCGCTGCAGCGCGAACCACGGACACTCCGCCATCCCCGCACTTTCACCAGTGTAGGCCGGAGAGGAGCGGAAGATGTTGCCGAAAAAGGGCAGGAAGTTGCCGAAGTGGGAAGGGGTACTGGCAGGACGACAGGTCTATGCCGAAACCATCGCCCAGTTATTAAAGCGCGAGCACGGCGGAACGCACCGTGCTGTCAAACAAGTGATGAAGCTCACGGGCGCCAGCGAGCGAACCGTCAAGCACTGGCTCTCCGGTCAGCACGGTCCCGATACTGTCTTCTTTCTACGCCTTGTGACCAGCTCACCGGTCATCAGGGCATTTGTGATCGGGCTCATCGAAAGCTCGCAGGGGGCGAGCCATGATCGGCAAGGAGCAGACCAACAGACCCCTCGCCGATTATCAAAAACGCCCGATACGCAGCCGACACGGCAAGATCGGCGTCAGAATGACCGTATAAATGACCCTAAAACTGACCCCATAAATGACCCAATAAACGCGGAGCTGAACGAGCGGCAGCGCTGGTTTTTCGGCCGAGTCGCAGCGGGCCATCGGTGCCGCGCGGCGGACATTTGTGGCCACTGGAAGGTTAGTGCGAAAACCGCGCGAAGGGACATCGCGGGGCTCTGCGCCATGGGCTTGATCCTTTTCACCGGTGCCAGACGCAACGGACGCTACCGACCGGCATCAGGGACTGGATAGCCCGGGGCGGTCGCCACGACTGTCATTACCGGCAATTCCGTTATCCTTTCGATTTCAAACCGGCGCTGGTCGCTGGGACACCATAGAAAGTGGAGAGGGAGGGGGGTGTCGAACTCAGCAAAGGAGATCGACATGCCCCTCTATCCCAGCGATATCGATAAGCGCCTCAAGGCCCTGCAGCGCCAGGCGCGGCACGAAGCGGAAGGCGCGCCCTATGTCGTCTATGCTCTTCTCGATCCTGGTGAGCCCGGCATGCAGTTTGCAGAGGGTCCGTTCAACGGCATCCCATTCTATGTCGGGCAGAGCTGCGAAATCGAGCATCGACTGCGCCGGCACTTCCGAAAATCGCAGAAACTCAACCCGGATTCCCAAATGGTCCATCGGCACATTGCTGGGTTGTTTACTATCGGCCGATTGCCCCGGCTTGCCATTCTCGAGACAGCCCAGACGCGCAGCCAAAGCCTGATGGCCGAATTGCGGTGGGGGCAGCGCCTAATGCGCGCCGGGTATGAGCTGGCGAACACCAGCCCGGACATAGGCCGGGTGATGGATGTCGATGAACTGACTACCTGGCTCGACTACCGGCGTTCCTCGATGCTCGCTAGCGAGGCGGCACAAGAGGGGGCCATCATTGTTCACAGATGCACATGTGGACTTGCAGACAGATGGGTAGACCCGGCTGACTATACAGCATGCTGGCCCAAGCGTTTACGGGTCTCCAAAATCGCAGTCCGCAGTCAGCAATGTCCAGGTTGTGGCGATGTATGCGAATGGCAGCTCGAAGATCGCGACCTGCTGTCGACACTTTGTCCGACCCCATGAAACATGGCTCAGCATTGCGTCAGATGCATTGTCGGCAGTTTCAGTTCACTGATGAATTGCCCTCATAGTGATCATATACCCATTCATAGGTCTGGGCGACCTTACCCTGCCAAATCACATCGTCATAGGCGGGAGGAAGGGCATCCAACGATTGCTGGATGGCGCTCCGCACGGCTGCCTTGGCGCGCTCCTTAAGACGCCAGTCAAGGACCAGCTTCTCGCGCTTCAAGGTCTCCAACATCGCTTTGGCGACTTGTTTGACCAAGGCCAGCTCGTCCGCGCTCAGTTCGGGTTCTGGCTTGGTGAGGATGTCGACAATGGCCAGTTCTTCCTCCGAAAGGCCCTCCCGGATCGCCCGACCATCTTCTTCGTCGAGGTCGCGGATGAACGCCATGAGGGCGTCGAACAAGCGCTCCACGTTCAGGCTCCCGGCGTTGTATTCGGCAATCAGCTCCTGAAACCGTTCGACTAGCGATGATCGCGTCGGGTTTAACGCGGCAAGTTCCTCAAGCTTCCGCTCGATGGCAGTGCGCAGTTTCTGCGTTTGCGTCCGCTTCTGACCCTGCGCGAAACGCTCGCGCAGCTTATCAAAGTCGATCCGAGATAAATCGAAGAGCCCTTCCATGTCGTCGCCGGAGCGGACAGGTGCATTGATCTCGATTCCGAGAATGGCCTCATCCAGCAATGCTTCAATCTCATCGGCGACGCGCTGGACCCGAGCCTTCCTTTCCGGATCCTCCCGCAAAGCGCGGACCTTTTCGGCCATGACGTGAAGCACGGCAGCTTCAACGCGCCATTGATCGGCTGCCGGATCGGGGAGAACAGCCTTAAACAGAGTCCACACATTGCCGGCATGGCGCAGAAATGCCTGCTGCTCCTGATCAGTGCCCATGACGGCTTCTACTGCCTCGGCAAGCCGGGCAATCCGCTCAAATCCCTTGGCGCTGACAATCCGTGTTGGATCGATCGCACGACGATGGCAAAATTCCATTGCCTCGTCCACGGCTGCTTTCAATCGTCCGACAAGTGCCGCTTTGTCTTCGATCGGCTCGGAGCCGTCCGTGGATGGCTGAGCATAGATCGCCAGCGCCTTCTGCAGGTTCCGGAACACGCCGACATAGTCCACGATAAGGCCAGCTGACTTGCCCGGTGCCGTCCGGTTGGCGCGGGCGATCGTCTGCATCAGCGTGTGGTTCTTCATCGGCTTGTCGAGATAGACGGTCGAGCAGGTCGGCACGTCGAAACCGGTAATCCACATCGCGCAAACAAAGACCAACCGCAGCGGATCAGCAGGGGCCTTGAACTTTTCGTCGAGGTCCTCCCGTACCATCCGTTCGCGATGCGGGCGGATGTCGAGGCCCTTTGCGGCCATGTCGGCGATCTCGTTTTGCCCCTGGCTGACCACTACGGCCATGTCGGTTTCGTGGAGCCACTTCAACTCCACCTGCGCCGCCTCGCGCGCCTCGCCAGACAGCGACTGGATCGCCTTGCCCTTCTCGGCCAGCGCCACGTCCCAGGCTGCGCGGACCTTGCCATGCATCCGCACGGCGGTTTCCTTGTCGATGGCGATGAACATCGCCTTGCCGCGATATCCGCGCCCCATGAAATGGCGGACGACGTCATCGGCGATCCGGTCGAGCCGGTCCTCGCGCTTGATCAGGCTGTATTGGCGGGCCAGCTTCCGCTCGAGCGCGCGATTGTCGTCATCGTCAAGGTCAGCCTCGGCGATGATTGCATCGACGGCCTCGTCGATATCGCCAGAGGTCAGTTGCAGTTCGGGGATGCGGTTTTCGTAATAGAGCGGGACCGTCGCCCCATCCTCGACCGACTGGCTGAAATTGTAGACCGAGATGTAATCGCCGAAGACCTCGCGGGTCTTTTCCTCGCCCGCCATCAACGGCGTACCGGTGAAGCCGATGAAGGCGGCATTGGGCAGCGCGCGACGCATGTTCGACGCCAGCACGTCATACTGGCTGCGGTGAGCCTCATCGGTCACGACGATAATGTTGTCGCGCTGCGATAGCTCGGGATAGGTTTCACCCATCTCGGTCCCGAACTTGTGGATCAGGGTGAAAATGAAGCGGGCGTTGCCGGAGAGCAGCTCGCGCAGGTGCGCACGGCTCTGCGCCTGCACTTGCGGCAGTGGGAGCGAGAAAGCCCCGCAGGCCTGGAAGAATTCGGCGATCTGTTCATCCAGCTCCTGCCGGTCGGTAACGATCAGGAAGGTCCATCCACCCGGCCTGGTCCGCAGTACCTTCTGCGTAAATGCCAGCATCGAGAGTGACTTGCCCGATCCTTGCGTGTGCCAGAACACGCCGAGCTTGCCTCCGGCCTTGCCGATCTCGGCCACTGCCTTGTTCACGCCGAGATACTGGTGGTTCTGCGCGATCTTCTTGATCAGGCCATCGCGGGTCTCCTCGAACACCACGAAATTCTCGGCAATATCGAGCAGCCGCTCGGGCGAGCAGGCAGCTGTCAGCGCGGTATCAAGGCTGACGACACCTTTCGCACCCTCGTCGTCGATACGCTTCCATTCCTTGAAATGGCCCCATGCGGCGAAGGGCGCGCCGATGCGGGCATCATCGCCATTTGAGAGCAGCACTAGGCCGTTGCCCCAGAAGATGTGCGGCACGGCATCGCGATAATCACGCAGGTTCTGGTCATAGGCGGCCTGTGCGCTGCGGTGGCTGGCCTTCAGCTCAATGAACAGAAGCGGCACGCCGTTGACGAAACCGATCAGGTCAGCGCGGCGCTTGTGGATTTCGCTGGCGATCCAGAATTGCTGGGCGATCAACAGATCATTGGCGTGCGGATTGCGCCAGTCGATCACGCGGGCGATGCGCGTTTCGCTGGTGCCGTCGGGCAGCGTGGTGCGCACCTCCACGCCGTCGCGCAGCAGGCTCATAACCTCGCGATTAGCAGCGACCGGGTTCATGTCCGCGCGGCTGCGCATCAGTTCGTCGAGCGCTGCGCTGACGGCATCGGCGTCAAGTTCGGGGTTCAGCCGTTCGATGGCCGTACGCAGCGGGCCGGGGAGCATCGCTTGGCGGAAGCTGGTGCGCCCGGTGCGCGGATCGGGCGCGAGCGCCAACGGGTTCTCGGTATAAAGATTTTCGTGCCGCCAGCCCAGTTCGACCAGTCGGGCGACAGCCGGGTCTTCGACCATCTGGCCCTCGCCGAACGCGGACAATACGCGGCCCAACGACTCCTCGCGAGTGGAATAGCGTCCTGGCTCGTTAGGGCCGGTAGGTGGCGTCATGGGGCAGCGGCCTCCAGCTCTTCTTCGGGCGCGCGGACCTCGATTTCGCCTGAGATCAGCTTGGGCAGGAGAAGGTCTCGTGAGGTGCGAAGGTTGGTGTTGGCGTCCGCCAACGACCTGATCATTGAAAACATCGGCTTTGCAGCTTGGCCAAACTTCTCGAGTTGTTCGGGCTGCGGTGATGCAATCTCGAACTGCGCGACCGCTGCACTACTCACACGTTGCCGTCCCGTTGCCCCACTCATGCTCTTGATGGCGTGATCCCGGAAGGCGTCCGAGCGCGCGAGGCAATAGACAAACTCTGGGGGCACGACGCGCCCGCGCATGACAATGAACTCCGTTGAGCCGAATCCCGCTGTGCCGTCCGGAAGGAAGTCAACGAATGCCGTCTTCCCGTTTTCGAGGCACGGAGTAATTCTGGCCAAGAGCGTGTCACCATTCAAGAACTTTGACCCAGCATTGCCTTCGCGTTCTTCCCACTGCGATACTACCATCGAGTTGGTGGGAACACGGGGCATCGGGAGAAAGCGCTTCAGCCCCTCCTTCGCCACCTTGGTCTTTGGGTCGAAATCTATCAGCTCATCGATGCGCACGAGGTCAGGCATTCCATGATCGGCGTCCTGACCAAACCACTCTTCGAACAGGCGGCGGGCCATGTCTTCGAGGGTGGCGATACGACGCGTATTGTTCTTGATCAGGTCGTCATAGGCGGACAAAATCTCAGCGATGCGAATTTGCACGTCCGGCCATGGAGCACGCGCTGGCAGCAAATGTAGGTGATTCCGGTTCAGAGTCGGGTTAGATGAGCCAACATCATACTTTTCCAAACCTAGCGACTTCAAAAGATAGTAGCAGAATCTCGGATCGTTTCCCTTGAAGTCCTTGACCCAAAGGCTGGTATCATGAGGCCAATAGGCTCCTTCAAGAAAAAATGCAGTCCCAAGGGTGCCTTTCCGACCTATAACTACGCCCGGTCCATTGCACTTGAATTCGGAATGGAAGCTGTTCGCCCCGGACGACGAAACAACGGGGAATGGCCCCGCCGATTGTTGCGCCTTGGTGATATCGAAACCACGCTGGAGGGTGAGCAAATCACCAAGTAAGAGGTCTCGCCAACTCACGCCAACAACTCCGCCACGTTCAACGCAATTCGCCCCTGCAAAACCGCAGCCTCTCCGTTCAGCCGTTCCAATTCTTCCTGCAAAGTTTCCAGCGTCACCTTGAAATCCTCGGTGTCGGCCTCACCCTCAGCAACGCCGACATAGCGCCCCGGATTGAGCGACCAGCCCTGCGCCGCAATCTCATCGCGGATGGCCACGCGGCAGAGGCCAAGGACGTCGCGGTAGGCATCCAGCCCGCCTAACCGCTCGCGCAGCAGCGCCTCTGACCCGAACGCCAGTTCTGGCTCGTTGCCGCGCCACAGCCGAACAATGTTGGCCAGGAACTCGACCTGATCCTCGCGGAAATCGCGGTGCGCGCGGTCGACCTGGTTAAAGATGTGGCGCGCGTCGATGAACAGCACTTCGTCCGCGCGGGCGGTCCATGGCTTCGCGCGATCCAAGAACCACAAGGTACAGGGCAGCGTCACTGTCAGGAAGAAATTGGGGCCAACCGAAACGATCACGTCCACCGCGCCGCTTTCGATCAGCTTGCGCCTGATCTCCGCCTCGCTGCCGCGCGCATCGCCCGCGCTGTTGGCCATGACGAACCCGGCGCGACCAGTCTCGTTAAGTGCCGAATAGAACTGGCTGATCCAGATGTAGTTGCCGTTGTCGGTGCTGGGCAGACCGAAAGGGAAGCGCGGCTTCACCAATTCGGTCCCGCTCGCCGTCACTGTTTTCAGCTTCGCCTTGTCGATCCCGGAAACGTTGAAGGGCGGATTGGCCATTACGAAATCGAAGCCGCCGACCATGGGCACGCCTTTGAAAGCCTCGGGCGCATCATCATAATAGCTGTTGGTGTCGGCGATAGTGCCGGACAGGCCGTGGACCGCCAGGTTCATCTTGGCGAGCCGGATCGTCTCCTTGGTCTTTTCCATGCCGAACAGGCTGATCTCCTTGTCCGGCGCGCGCTGGTGGCGCTTCACGAAGTCTGCCGAATGGACGAACATGCCCGCTGATCCGCAGGCCGGGTCGAGGATGCGGCCATGGAACGGCTCCATGATCTCGACGATCAGCCGGACGATCGAGCTGGGCGTGTAGAACTCGCCGCCCTTCTGCATTTCCTGCTTGGCGAATTCGCCCATGAAGTATTCGTAGACGTGGCCGAAGGCGTCGCCGTCTATCTCGATAGGCTGGAGCAGGCGGATCAGCTCAATAAGCGTATCCTTGGGAATCTCGTTGAAGTTCTTGGGTAGAACGTCCTCGAGCTCGGCATTGTCGCGCTCGATATCCTTCATCGCATTGTTAAGAGCGCGGCCGAGATCGGCATCTTCCGGCAGGGCGAGCAGATAGGCAAAGCGCGCCTCGGGCGAGAGGTAGATCACCCCGCGCTCCTTGTAATCATCGGGCCCGGGCTTGATGCGCGATCCAGCCTTGGGCGCCAGCGTCTTTTCCACCCGCGCAAACTGCCCTTCTGCATAGCGCAAGAACAACAGGCCGAGCACAGGGCGGCTGTATTCCGACGGCTTCAGCCCCGAATTTGCACGGAGCTGGTCCGCCATCTTGAACAGGCTGGTTTCGATGACTTTGGGATCACTGGCCACGGATTTTGCGCTTTCGCTTTTGAATTGATTGCTCATTCGGATTCTTGCCCGGCAGGCATGTTCCAGAATTCCCGCCAAAGCGCATCCTGCATGATGCGTCGGTTGCTGATTCTTTCTTGGATATCTTCTTGCATTGCGTCGAGTTCTTCCAGTCTTCCTTCTATATCAGCGGCTTCCTCCGCGTCAGGGATGGGAATGAGAAGATCCTGAAGGGCGCTGATTGGCAGACTGGGTACGGTCGTGCCGCCGGCGAGGGCCTGAAGCTTCGACCGCATTTGCGGGGATGACATAATTCCCGCAAGAACACGCGGCGAGAGCAAGGGCGAGCCCAGATCCAACCTGATGATCGCCAGGCTTTGGGATACAACAATCTGTGGAGTTTCAAGTAGCTCATCCAGGACCGCGTCAAAGCCGACGATGCCCACGGCTCCGACATTGCCTTTGACGCTGATGAGTATGTCATCAAGATGCGCGCGCACTTTGATGAGGCTGATCTGCTCCCTGGCTGGAAAGCGAAGTTCCTTCGATGGAACCGCGACCTGGCCGTCAAAAATGTCGGAAACAGCGATTTCGAGAGCAGTTACATCGTCGTCCGCAGGATCGCTTCGAACGGGCTGCGGTGCGCGGGGGCGCAGAATTTTGGCGATATCGCCAAGCCGGACAGTGTGCCGGGTCGATAAAGACTCGTCCATGCGAGCTAGTTCGTCGCTGACGATGTAGCGGCTCGGCAGCAAGTTGAAGTTCGAGGCAGCCAGTTCCTCGATGCCGACGGTACGCGACGGAGCCAAGCCAAGGCTCTCGAACTGCTTGACGATGAGCTCTTCCTGCTCACGACCGCTACGGCTGATCCGCTCCATGCGCCGGCCGTCAATGAAAGCCGCGTCAGGGCTATCCTTCTGGTCAATCCTCAGCAAGTCGACTTGCACGCCGCTAGCGCGACCAAAAATGCCGGGCGGCAAGCTGGTGACAGTGAGGCCGCCCATTGTGCAGAGTTGTTCACGAAATGCGACTTCGTTCCGGCTTTCTCGGAACAGCAGGCCATCCGTAACAACAGCGGCGAAGCTCTTCCGCGCGCGAGGGGCCAGTTGCTCGACCTGCCACGCCTCGAACAGCATGCCCGCCGCTTTACCTTCTTTCATTCGGTAACCGAGCGGAGGAACGGAAATCAGGTGATCGTAGGCACCGTGTCGGGGGGCATGGTTATCGCTAAACGCAAATGATCCATCATCGAACGGGACACTTTCGATCGGATTTCTGCGATCTACACGCAGCGGACGGCCATCAGCATGGGCAAGCAGCGCCATAATGATCTCGGTCTGCCAATTGGTCACATGAAGAGTGACCGGCCTAGCGGACGCCAAGCCCCATGCAATTGTGGCACTGCCAGAAAACAAGCAGGCAACTGTCTCCGTGGCCAGAATATTGAGAGAAGTGCCAATTGCAGCGCCAATGCGAGGACTAATTGGAATGAAGGGCTCACGGTAGCGAGCCTCGTCGATGAGCGCTTCCAGTTCCGCTGACCAGTCAATATCGGCGGGAACGTGGACTGGGAGATGGCCCTGAATGCCTTTGCATTGCACTGCCGAGAGTTCATTGTCTTCAAGCCAGTCGCGAACGCGGGTCAATGCATCCGCTTCGTCAGTAGGCTCCAGCGTCTCTGCGAGCGCCGAGAACATGTCTGCCGGGTTTGAGGCGTCAATTCCCTTGGCGACCGAAATGATTACAGCAAGAGCGGTCGGCATCGCTTCGACGCTGCGAACACCCGTTTGGGTCGACAACGAGTGGGCGAGTTTGGCAACTAGGCTCACTTGCGGCTGCTCCGACCCTTGGGGCGGGCATAGGCAGTTACCAATGTGCCGCCAGCCTCGACGACCGCAAGCCCACCCTTGTCGATTGCTTTGATCACCGTCGATCGCAGCGTTTCAACTTCGTCCTTGAGCTTGCAGAGGTCCTTGCGGTCGAGCTTGCAGGCATCGCCATCCCAGCGCCCGTGAGAAAGGACCAAGTCCACCAGCGCACCAGGGATGCCGCGCTGGTTCATGCGTGCATCCATGTGCCGCGTAACATTATCTTCTAACTGACTCATGGTGTGCGCCTCGTCATTTGCTGAGAGGTATATCTCACAACATTATCCGAAGTGCAAGAGGATAATGTTGTGATACGCAAAAGCTTGCTGCCCGAAGGCTTGCGACCTCGGCTGAGCCTCGCTCGAGGAAGAGTGCCGGGCTTGGGGTCAGCGAGAATGTTGAATTCAGCCACAGCTAGTGATCGAAATCTCGTTCAGCCAAAAATGCGGGCCACTGAATCCAGACCTTCTGACACCGTGTCCATGGACACACCGACCCCCGCGTCACGCGCATACGACGGCCAATCCGCGAGGGCCGCGCGAACATCGTTGATGGCAGCGATAACACGCTTGACGGGGATCCCGTGGTTCTTCCCAAGCTTCTCGACATGCTCGCGCGTGATATTGCGGCCTTCGCCCAGAACGGCCATGTAATGCTCGCCGCCGGGTCCATTCGAGAACGTAAGATCGAAAGCAGGCGCAAGCCGCCAGTTTCCTCGGTCATCCATCAGGTAGGCATGCTGGCGGACATGATCGTCACGGTTTCGCGCGAGCACGTTGAAGATCATGCGGCGGAAGGCATGCTCGACGTCCGCCATGCTGTGCGTGATGGCCAATGTCGCCTTGAGGAAGCCGTCGTAATCAACGCTCGGCATATGCGGGGAAGCTTCTAGGGCTCCTCCGAGGCTGACCATGTGCAGCCGCTTTCCCGGCGCCGGTCGATCGAAACGCCTGGTTGCGAAATGGCCGGGCCCAGTCGTCGACGGGATCAACAGCGTTTCCGCCATATCGATCTGCGCAGCGCGGGCCATACGTGCATAGGCCTCTTCCAGCGGCCCGATATCAGCAGGATCATTGGTTGCTGCAAATTTGACGATCCATTCCTCACTGGCGCTTCCGATCCCCGTAACAGCCAGTTCGTCTCCGGCGGACAGGCTACCGCCTGCGCCGATCGCCACGTGCACTTTCGGGCGCGCGCCACCAGAACCGCCGCCGAGGCGCGCTAGCAGATCATCCAATTCGGACTCCTCCCCCTGCAAGACATGGCGGGCTTCATCCGCGAGAAGGTCAAGATCGATGCATTCAGCTGGCTCGCCCGTGAGTGTTTCAGGCTGGAAGACTAGGGCGCCGCGGCCTTTCGTTCCAACCAAGGCGAGTCGGTCGACTGCATCGAGAGCTTCGAAACGGTGGCCCAACTGCTGGACCCGACGTTTCAATAATAGCATCCCCCAGGCATCGGGCAGGCAGTCCGACAGGAAACCGTGAAGTCCATCGAATTTCCGACTGCGCGCAGGGTGCAGGCCGGGCTCGGCGGGGTAGCGCAAGGGAGAGATTGAGAGGCCCTGTGCAATGACGTCTGCCGACCATTCGAGCTGCGCCAATCCAGCAGCCATCGCGAGCCTGCCGACCGAACGCGCCGGTGAATTCTGATCGGTGAGTAGCCCCATTGCCAAGGGCATTCCCGAAGCAAGCTTCACGGTCTTGTCCCCGTAGCGCGCTGCCGCTGAGGCTTGGTTGCCTTACGTTGCTGCGCAAGCAGTTCATCCATGCTGTTTGCCGCCATCTCTGGGAACAGGGCGGCAATGCCCTCATCGCATCGCAAAGCAATGGCCGCGCGAACAAGGTCCTCGATGGAAGCAGCGCCTTCAGCTTCCATCCGTCGCCACGTTCGGTGGGCGACGCCTGCTTTGGCAGCCGCAGCTTGCTGCGTAAGATCGAGGGCCAGGCGGCGGACTTTGATCCGCTTGCCGAGGTCCGTCATCTGGTCATTAAGGGTGAGAGGCATTGGCCATATATGGCCTCATAGGTCGAAAACGTCAATCTTATGGGCCACATGTGGCCGACTTATTCCTATGCGATGAGCTGGCTCAAATTTTGCGCTGATAGTCCAGCCTCGTCACAAGCCACTTCGCCGTAAACGCTCAGTGCGTTCCTGCTCTCCGGCGATGTTGTATTGAGGTATGGCTCGCGCGGTACATCCGCTTAAAGGCTGGACTCAGCTGCAGTCGCCAGCCTTCCCGCCAGTTCCATCCATTTCCACGCAAGACTGGCCGCCCAATCATCTTCTCCAGAGTGAGAAGGACGCAAAAGAGGAATAAAATCATAGCTTCGTGCGGCTCTGGCAGAGCCGCTGATATGCCTAGCGATGACACCCGTAAGAAATATGATGACGATGCGAAAAAAACCAGAGCCAGTGTGATCGGCTTTAGCCATTTCATCAAAGACATATAGCTTTGCAAAACAAGTCTCAAATGTTCGCGTCGCGCTCTTTGCAGGATGGATTGGCGAACTATGGTCCGTTGGGCGGCGGCGCGATCAGGATATCGATCGGCAAAGAAAGAATGCAGGTTTCGTTCCGCAGTGCCAAACGCATCATTGTCATTCATTGGCTGCCATCCTTCTGGTCAGCACGTCCGCCATATCGTCCGAAATTGTGCCGTTCTCCATCAGATATTGGAAGAACAATTTCGCGAGGTTGATCTCGTTCTCGCTGCTTGGGTTCACCTCATACCTGAGGTTGAAATCCTTCGCGAGGCGGATCGCCTGTTCGAACATCTGCAGCAGGTTGTCGCGGAACATGATGCCTGTACCGGTCAGCAGCCAAGTCGGGTCAACTCGGAATTCTTGGCAGATCTTCCCAATCGCAGCGGCGGGCGGGTCGCGATCACCTCGTTCATAAGCGACGAGAGCCGACTGTGAGAGCCCCAGCTTGCTGGCGAACTCGATTTGCGTCGCTTTTTTAGCGCGGCGCACATCGAAGAATCGTTGTCCGATCGTCGTCATATACGAAAAGGCTTGCGGATTATCACGAAATGCATATTATTGGCATATCTGCATAATGACTCGCCATTGGCCGATGAACACGCAGAATACGGAGGATTTGCTGATATGCAAATGATGACCATCCGAGAGATCGCGCGGCACTCGGGCTGGCCGGAGGGCCGGATCCGCCGCCTCGTGGCAGCACGTCGGCTTCGCCATGTGAAACTTGATGGCTTGCTCCTTCTTCCAGCCAACGCCGTGGATGAGTTCGTTCAGGCCAATATGGTTGAGCCAGATCTTGAATTTGGTTCGCAGCCTACCCCCAAATCGAGGGGACCTTTGCTGTGACCAACCTCACTCCCATCCTCGACCGGTTCAAGACCCCCGAATGTTGGTCCGAGCTGCTAGCGGAGAAAGGAATCATGCTCTCGCCGCGAACCTTGCGCGAGTTGGCGAAACAGTTTGGTGCTTGCCACAAACTGGGCCGGGTCACGCTCATTACTCCTGAGCAAATTGACTTCATCATCGAAAGCAAGAAGATATGCCCCTCGAGCCTTATCCCCGCGGCGCGGTCTGGTGGGCGCGCGGCCGGGTCGAATACAACGGCGCGCCGATCACCGAATACTACCGATGCAGCACTGGCGCATCTGAGGAACAAGGCGCGTGGGACTGGTGCCGGAAGGAAGAGCAAACCGCCATCCGCATCCACCTTCTAGGTGAGGATCCCGAAGAAAAGGCTATCACCTTTGCCGATGCAGTCCTGAGGTACGACGCCAAGCCCAAGGAAGCCGCCTACCTGGTTCCAATCACTGTGGAAATCGGCTCGGTCCCGATCCACGAAATCAGCCCCAAGATGGTCCGTGAGCTAGGCCCGAAGCTCTATCCGAATTGCTCCACAGACACCTGGACTCGTCAGGTGGTGACGCCGGTCAGGGCGGTCCTCAACAACATTAACGACAGCGAAAGCGGGATCGCCTTTCGGGTCAGGGGCTATACCCAGAAAGAGAAGGTCGCGCAGGACAGCAAGCGCAAGAGCACTGGACGGAAGAAGTATCCGCCGGGCAGCTGGGAATGGCTGCTCAAGTTCCGGGAGCATGCATCTCCTCGCTTGGGCGCGCTGGCACTGCTCATGTTCGTCACTGGTGCCCGTATCAGTCAGGCAGTCTCAATGCATCCCCACAACCACATCAACAAGGCGAAGGGCATGATCTGCATCCCCGGCGCCAAAGGTCATGGGGATCGATGGCTGCGTGTGCCCGACGAAATTCTAGCCGAGCTGACGGCCTTGCCAGAGGTCTATCCTCGCGACTGGCCGCGCAAACCGGAGAACCTGCGGCTCTTTGGCTATGCAGACCGTGGCGGACCGCGAAAGCTCTGGAACAAGGCCTGCGAAGATGCCGGTATCGAACAGATCCCGTTCCATCCGGCGGGCCGACATGGCTTCGGTCAGGAAATGAACGTCCGCGAAAGAGTGGATGAGAAGGCCGCCGGCGCGTTCGGCGGTTGGTCAGACCTTAATCTGATGCGCAACACTTACACGCATGCCGAGGATGCTGAGATCAAGATCAATCAGGCCCTGCGACGGGGATTGTTGAAAGCTGAGCGCAAGACGCGGCTCAAGCTGAGAAAGGAGCTCTGATGCTGTACGGGATTTGTACGAGCGAAGGCCGATTTCGGCCCCTTTTCGGGGTGAAACGGCGTCAAAACTTGCAAAGAAGAAAACTGGCCATCCATAAATTCCCTATATTTCAAAGGGATTTATGGTGGGCGCGGCAGGGATTGAACCTGCGACCCCACCCGTGTGAAGGGTGTGCTCTACCGCTGAGCTACGCGCCCGTCCGTAAGGCCGTTTGACCCGGAC
>Ga0209812_10000491_pt1 | contig 35704 bp, 36 predicted proteins | sample JI71714BDNA_FD_187502 | JGI IMG/M metagenome (GOLD analysis project Ga0209812, IMG submission 187502) | Wastewater effluent complex algal communities from Wisconsin, to seasonally profile nutrient transformation and Carbon sequestration -... | ecosystem: Engineered > WWTP > Effluent > Algae...
AAACACAAAACACAAAACACAAAACACAAAATGCTATGCGGAGATCAATGTGGTTGATGTAACAGATTATTTAATTCATCAATCGCGCCACACCAATCGGCATCTTCACGCCAAGCTTCTTGCATAAACATAGCTTGGGCATGGTTCCAAAACGGTGCTTTTGTTAATGATACACTGGCTGCTAGCGGGTGCTGTGCCACAAAACTAAGTATGTCTGCTTTAGTATTCGCCAGACCTAATTGGGCAAATAGATCGCGTAGTGTGTATTGATTTATATCCATCATTCCTCTCCATTTTACTAAGTGTAGTTCAGAAGCCGCGTTATGATCGATTTATTTTGAGGCGGTAGTACGTCACACATAGCATGTAAAAAAATCGGGCTTGGCAAGATGGAATGACACTGCTAAGGTGGATAAAAAAACAACAACCTTAGGTGCGATATGTTAGCTCAATTCAGTGATGTGGAACCCGCTCATTTACGTGCAGCGCTGCTGGGCGGTGAAGATCTCAAACTGGCAGCCTCATTGCTTTATCAATCGTATCATGATGATCCTTTGTTTATGGCTATTTTTCGTGCGAATGCCACCGATTATGAGGCGCGATTACGTTCTGCAATTCGCGAGGAGCTCAGTACTTTTTGGCAAGCTGAACAACCTATAATCGGGTTGTTTTATCACGAACAATTACTCGGAGTCGCCTGCGTAGTCGGACCCGACTCGGGGATTGGTAGTAGCCGTTTATGGCATTGGCGGTTAAAAATGTTACTCACCGCAGGGTATGTGTCTACTAAGCAATTGCTCGCAAAAGAAGAAAAAATTCATGCTGCGATGCCAGCAAAACGTTATCACATGCTCGCATTTATCGCGGTATCTCCCAAGTATCAGCATGCAGGGCTGGGCCATTACCTCATCCATGCCGTTGATCGCTTAGTCGACGAAGATGTTGCCTCTGCCGGTATTGGTGTCTTTGTCACCTTAGAAAAGTATCATAATTTTTTTGCGGATGATAAATATTATCGAGTCAATGACTTAGTGTTTGGATCGGTGAGTGGTACGTTAATGTTCCGGCCAAGGCAAGATCGTCGTTCTGAAAGTGCCTGAATTTACATAACACAATAGATAAATGATGAACCTTTTTGTACGAGGTAGAGATGTCACGTTTTACGTCTTTTCAGCAATTTTACCCTTATTATTTGCAAGAGCATGCCGACGCCCATTGTCGGCTAATGCATTATATCGGTAGCAGTTTAGTCTTGTTGGTTTTAGTGTTTGTATTATTAACGGGGGCATGGCTATGGCTATTAAGCCTGCCAGTGATCGGTTATGGGTTTGCTTGGTTCGGACACATGGTTTTTGAACACAATAAACCTGCGACATTTCAATACCCTTGGTACAGTTTGGCCGCTGACTGGGTTATGTATAAAGATTTTTTAACAGGACAATTACCCGCTAAGTTAGCGCAAGCCGGGATTTCCCAAAGGTAGAATAGTCATGGCTTGCGGCTAAATGCGATGGGGGGGTAACGTGAATTGCGCTAAATGTAAGCCTTGTAATACCAGTTCTGCTTGATAGCGGCTCTCGCCATCACTGCTAAAGTCTACTTGGAAGTAGGTTACCCAACGTCTGCGACCATTTATTCTGGCAAACCGATGCCCATGCCGCCCACATTCTAAAAATTGCAGCTGATGCTGCCGACATAATTGCTTGGCTAGATGAACCGCGCGTTCGTCTTGCTTGCGTTGTAACCAAAATCCATAGACTAGGCTGACGAGCAGTAATAGAAACCATATGGTAGACATATCTTCTCCTTGTAAATGTACATAGTGGTGATCGCCAGCACATTTTGCAAGATGAGCCAGCGCGATGAAGCTCGAATCTTGTGGCTATTTTGGTATAAAATACGCGCCTTTAGCCCAAGCCGGAGAATGGAGTGAATAATGTCTGAGCGAGTTGCACTGTTACTAGACGATCTCGAAGCAGCGTTAAAGGCAACGGCATTGTGGCAGGCGCAAGCCCCTAGTGCGCAAGCATTGGCCAGCAGCGCCCCTTTCTGTTGTGATACCATGCCATTAGAGAACTGGTTACAATTTGTGTTTATTCCTAAAATGAGACAGATACTTGCTGCTGCAGGACGCTTACCGCACAAGATACAGATACTGCCAATGGCAGAGCATGTTTATGCGAATAAGTTGTCAGAAGTTGCTAGCTTATTAGCGGTGATTAAGAGGTTAGATACGTGTCTGACTTAACGATTTTGTATCAAGATGCGTATCTGGTGGTGGTAGATAAACCCAGCGGCATGTTAGTTCATCGTTCTTTCTTGGATAAACACGAAACGGAATTTGTGTTACAACGTTTGCGAGATCAACTGGGCCAACATGTTTATCCAGTTCATCGCTTAGATAAACCCACGTCGGGTATACTCGTTTTCGCGTTGTCTGCTGAAATTGCGCGTGCGTTAGGCGAGCAAATCGTCGCAGGACATTGGCAAAAAGGGTATCTTGCCGTTATTAGAGGATTTTTGAAGACGGCAGGTACCCTCGACTATCCTCTGAAAGAACAGCTTGATAATATTGCTGATAAGTTTGCGCGGCAAGATAAACCCGCTCAAGAGGCTGTTACGCGTTATCAACCGCTGCATACTGTTGAACTACCTTTTTCTGTTGGGCGTTATGCGACTGCTCGCTATAGCTTAGTGGCATTACATCCTCTTACGGGCCGAAAACATCAGTTGCGGCGGCATCTTGCCCATTTACGCCACCCTATAGTCGGTGATACTAGCCATGGTGATGGGAAGCATAATGCATTTTTTAAAACGCAATTTGCAAATACACGATTATTACTCTGTGCCTATACCTTGCGGTTTCCGCATCCTGTCACTGGCGTTAACTTAACGTTGCATGCCGGTTTAGCTGAATTGGCCCTGCTGTTCGCGCAGTTTGCTTGGCCAACGGAGCCAGCATATTATCAAACAATGTTTAACCAATTTTTGGAGCAAGAACCATGCAAAAAATCGCAATAATGGTAGGCAGTGTCTACGGCGGTGCAGAATATGTCGCAGAACAAGCTTTACCTTTATTACAAGGCAAAGGCTATCAGGTGCAATGGTTTCAACCTGCTGACCTGGATGCCGTTTTAGCTTTTAATGCAGATTGCTGGCTTATCATTAGTTCGACTACTGGGCAAGGTGATATTCCTGACAGCTTATTTCCTTTTTATGCTGCTTGCCGAGATCGCTTCCCTTTATTAACCGGTAAAAAGTTTGCTGTCTTAGGGTTAGGAGACAGTAGCTATGGCGACACCTTTTGCGCCGCCGGACGCCAAGTATTTGAGTTGATGACAGAATTGCAAGGTGAGGCTATAGCGCCTATGTTAGAAATTGACGCAGGCGAGACCTTACAAGCAGAAGACGTGGCATTACCTTGGTTAGCGCAACAGTTTTAGCAATATTTATCTAGCTTTTTGTAGCTGCGTGCTCCCGCGGCTTGTAGCGCGGGATCATATTCTGCAGCAAAACGTTCATGCCACATGGCCGTAGCGCCACAGACGGCTGCCGGCATCACCAATAAGTTAAAGACAGGGATCATACTGCCTACGGCGATAGCACTGCCAAAAGAGAGGCTTAACTTTGGTGATCTTCGGACCTGAGCGCGTAATTGTAGAAAACTTATTCGATGATTATCAAAAGGATAATCAATATATTGCAAACTATAAAACCATGCACTGCATAAAAACCATAGTACAACTCCGATAATCGGGATAAACCAACACAGAATAAACAACACTATGGCTCGGGGCAAAAGGTAACAAAGTTTTTGCCATTCTCGCCCTAACATTCTTGGGCAATCTGCAATAAATTGTTTTAGGGTAATATCAGGTAGATTCAGGGCTGGCGCTTGCCCGGTAAGCGCCACTTGCCGGGCATTGAGCAATTGTTCGGTTTTTTCACTTAATAAGCCATTAAAAGGCGCTGCGATGATATTGGCAACCATCGTAAAGCTATAGGCAAAGCTAACGATAAGGGAGAATAATCCCAAGGGAATAAGCAGAAATTCCAGCCAATGTAACCATTCAGGTAAGCTACTTTGCAGCGAGTTAATCAGCGTGCGTAGTACTTGCCATAACCAAATAAGTGCAGCAAAAAAAATCACAATATTGATTAGTAGCGGGATCAAGACAAAGCGTTTAAGTCCCGTTTGTCCTAATAAGCGCAGACCTTTAAAAAAATAGCCCATAAGTGCTCTCTTACATCTTATATAACGCCATTATAACGCTGCTTATGTAAGCTTGAGCAGCGAAATCGTAACGAGGTATTGCTGGGCAAGGATAATACTGTTACTGTCGTCTTATGTGTGATAAATAAGGATATTTTATGTTTCTAAAAGGTGTTTTTGTTGGTTTTGTCCTGCTTGTTGGCTTTATGCTCTGGTGGTATGTTGGATCGTTTCAACCCCTTGCCAACGAGGTTACACAACCTACTACAATAAAGAATGCAAAACCTGATAAGGTTGCAATTGAGCAGCCTACCACTGAAGAAAACCTTGAAATTACGACTACTTTCCTTACTCAGTCAGAACTTACGCAGTCAGATGCCTTTCAAACAGAGGTAACCCCAAGTAGTGACAGTGCCACTTCAACAATCGCAGAACAAGTGACTGACTTTGTTGAGCAAGCTCAGAAAATGGGCGCAATTCCTTACAACCTCGCAGAAGTGATGTTAGCGCAATCAGAATTTGATAACTATGTTGACGCATTAGAGCCTGTGCATGATGTAGACTTCAAGCTGCGTGATGAATTAGAACAAGCGCTTTTCCAGCACATTGCAGATAGTCCATTACAAGCAGACTTACACCGTATTAACTGCGGTGGTGGCTTCTGTATGGTGATGTTGTCAGGAGATAATGAACAGCATATTGAAGAAATGTTTAGGGCAGCAATCAAACCTCAACGTATTCGCGCAATATTTAGCCGTGTTAATCGTAAAGAGGGTGTAGCACAACTACGTATAATCTTAAGCTACAGTGACGCTATATCAGGTATTTCTGTACCAGCAATAGTAGCAAAATAGCCGTGAGTTACTCATGAGTATTTCACGGCTTTAACACATTGCTCTAGCGAGGTGCAAAAGCCACTAAAAGCCAGAGCACACTGGTGCCGATAGTAAAAATTACATATTCCAATCGTTGCTCAAACCTTTTTTCGGGATCGTCGCTACTAGACGGAAAAATAATTAATACCGAGCAAATTAGCGCTGACAATAACAACAGTAGCTGCGAGGTAAATAGCAAAGCAGGGCCCATTATCGCTAATAAATTTGTCATTATTTTACTCGTCTATGCTGCGTAATAACGCATTAATACCCACTTTAGCCCGGGTTTGCGCATCCACTTTTTTCACAATAATGGCAGCATACAAGCTGTGGCTACCGTCTTTTGCAGGGATAGTGCCCGGGACAACTACCGCACCTGCGGGTACGCGGCCGTAGGTGATTTGGCCGGTTTCGCGATCGTAAATCCGGGTGCTTTGGCTGATATAAACGCCCATCGATAACACCGCACCTTCTTCTACAATAACGCCTTCTACCACTTCCGAGCGCGCACCGATAAAACAATTATCTTCAATAATAGTTGGATTAGCTTGTAACGGCTCAAGTACACCGCCAATACCGACACCGCCTGATAGATGCACATTTTTACCAATTTGTGCACAGCTGCCTACAGTGGCCCACGTATCGACCATTGAACCTTCGCCCACATAGGCGCCAATGTTCACATAAGAAGGCATCACAACCACATTTTTACCAATGTAGCTACCACGACGTACGGCGGCAGGTGGTACAATGCGTACGCCATCGGCCCGGAATTGTGCATCGGTGTAACCTGCATATTTCATTGGCACTTTATCAAAGAAACGGTTTTCCGCGCCATCCATCACTTCGTTATCATTGATCCGAAACGAGAGTAACACCGCCTTTTTCAACCACTGATGTACGACCCATTCTCCAGCAATCTTTTCGGCTACGCGAGCACTGCCGTTATCCAACATCGTGAGCACTTGCTCTACGGCTTGCTTCAGCTCAGCGCTAGCCGTTTTAGGCGTAATATCAGCGCGTTGTTCAAATGCGGTTTCAATCAGGTTTTTTAAATCAGACATCGGTTTATTTAGCCTTCTGTTTGCTGTGAGAGTTGTTCGATCAAACTACGCTTTAACTGGCTTTGTTGCTCAGGGGTTAACGCATCGTCTTGATCATTGGAAATTAAGAAAAAGTCTTCGGCACGTTCGCCAATAGTGGTAATTTTCGCGGCATGAATATTCACACCGCATTGCTGAAAGACCTGACCAATATCGTACAGTAAGCCTGGAGTATCCAGTGCCGCCATTTCTAACATAGTACGATGTTTGGTATTCCCCGGTAAAAAAACAACTTTAGGGGGAACCGTAAATTGCCGCATTTGCCGAGATAAACGCGGTTTTTGCCGTGAAAAATCTGGCTTGCCGGCGATAAATTGCTCTAAAGCTTTCTTGATGCTTTGTTGTCGGGAAGGGGAAGTAACGGCCTCGCCGTTTTGCTCCAATACCACAAAGGTATCCATAGCAAAGCCGTCTTTGTTAGTCATTATTTGCGCATCAAAAATATTGACTTTTTTGCTGTCTAGCGCGGCCACCATACGGGCGAACAGACCCGGTTGATCCTTGGTGTAAACAAATACCTGCGTGCCGCCTTTAATTGCGGCTTTACTGACTAACACCAGCGGTTCATCGGTATTTTTGTGGCGTAAAATATGCTCACAATGCCACACAATTTGTTTCGGGCTATAACGGGCAAAGTAATCCGCTTTGATCCGGCTCCACAAGTGCAATATTTCACTTTCGATAAAGGTTTGCTTAATCAGCAAAGGCAGCGCTTCAGCTTGGTTTTCGCGGATCAGATCGCGTAAATCCATGGGTTTTTCCAAACCACGACGAAACGCTTTTTGCGTGGCTAAGAACAGTTCACGTAATAAAGAACCTTTCCAATCATTCCACAAATTATCATTGGTGGCGCGAATATCGGCTAATGTTAGGCAATATAAATAATTTAAACGTGTTTCATCGCGAACCTTCTCGGCAAATTCTGCTACCACTTGGGGATCATGAATATCGCGCCGCTGCGCGGTTACTGACATCAACAAGTGATGCTCCACTAACCATGCAATCAGTTTGCTGTCAAATTCACTGAGTTTATGCAATTTGGCAAATTCGCGCACATCCATTGCGCCCAATTCTGAGTGATCGCCGCCGCGCCCTTTAGCGATATCGTGGAATATGCCTGCCAGATACAACAATTCTGGCTTTTCCATTTTTTTAACGATATCACTGCACAGTGGAAATTCACTTTCGTGTTCGGGCAAGCTGTATTTATATAAATTCTTTAACAGGCGATGGGTATGTTCATCCACGGTATAGGCGTGGAAGAGATCAAATTGCATCTGCCCTTCAATATTGCGCCATTGTGGTAAATAAGCGGCCAAAATACCGTAGCGATGCATGAGCGTAATGGCTTTATCCATGCCTCGCGGATGACGCAGCAAGGTTAAGAATAATTGGCGACAGGCTTCATAATCTTGTAAATCCCCCATTAAACGTCGCCGAACCTGACGAATTAAGCGGATCGTGGTGGAGTGCACACCCGTAATATTGGAATTATTGGCGATATGCCAAAAAAGCCGTAACAGGTTGTCTCGCCTAGCAAAAACAGCATTATCGCTGGCTTTAATTAAATGACCATGCAGTTCAAAGTAATCATCTAACTGGCTGACTTTTAGTTTTTGCTGTGAATTTAAAATACTGCCTTCAAAATGCTGCAACAGCATTTCGTTCAATTCACTCACACGTTGTACGGTGCGGAAAAACCGTTTCATCATCCGTTCTACAGACGCTTTGCCGTCGGCACCAAACCCTAAGCGTTCAGCGGCGGCGGGTTGATAATCAAACAAAATACGGTTTTCATTGCGGCCGGCTTCTAAGTGCAGGGCAAAGCGCATTTGCCATAAATAGGCTTCGCACTCCATTAACTCTTGATATTCATCTTCAGTGAGATACTGATAGGCGACTAACTCTCGCATTGTGCGGGTATTAAAGTGCTTTTTAGCTACCCAGCCGATGGTTTGAATATCCCGAAGGCCACCGGGATTGGCTTTTAAATTAGGCTCTAGATTGTAAGCCGTGCCGTGATACTGAGCATGACGTTGTTGTTGTTCATGCCGTTTGGCTTGAAAAAAGGCTTGGCTACTCCAAAAGTTATCAGCCATCACGGCTTGCTGTAGCTCATTAAACAGCGTTTTATTGCCGGTGAGTAGACGCATTTCTAATAAATTAGTTGCGATGGTAATGTCGTCTTTACCTAGGCTGAGGGTTTCTTTATAGGTGCGAACACTGTGGCCGACCTCTAAACGTAAGTCCCACAGCAAGGTTATAAAGCGCGAAATAGCCTCTTGTTGCACACTACCTGGTCTCTTATCAACCAATAATAATAAGTCAATGTCAGAACAAGGGTGCAGCTCACCACGGCCATATCCCCCTACGGCAAGTAAGCTGATACTTTTATCTTTCGCTAAATCACAGTGTTGCCAGAGTTCCAACAAGACATCATCGACAAAACGTGCCCGGGCTTTCACCAGCGTATTAATCGGCTGGCTATGAAAGGCTCGCGCCTGAAACTCTTGAAAATCAGCAAAGTGCTTTTTGTAGCCATCAAGGGAGTAATGGTCGGGCAGCGGGCGATTAAAACTCAGGGCCTGGGTCACAAGTTACTCCTTAAAAGGGCTTATTCTGCGATAACAATACGATCAATAGTATCATCGCTACGTAAGGTAAGAATTTCGCAACCGGTATCGGTGACTAAAATAGTGTGTTCGAACTGTGCTGACAAACTGCGGTCTTTGGTCACTACAGTCCAGCCATCTTTGAGCAACTTGCTGTGGCGGCCGCCGGCATTGACCATCGGTTCTATGGTTAAGCACATACCGCTTTTTAACACTTCGCCAGTACCCGGTTTGCCGTAATGTAGCACCTGCGGCTCTTCATGAAATACGGCGCCAATGCCATGACCACAATACTCACGGACTATCGAATAACTATGTTTTTCAGCGTGTTGCTGAATCACAAAACCAATATCACCTAAGCGTGCGCCATCTTTCACTTTTTTAATACCTAAGTACATGGCTTCTTGTGTTACCCGAATTAGCCGTTCGGCCATAATACTTGGTTTACCCACCACAAACATTTTCGAGGTATCGCCATGATAACCATCTTTAATCACGGTGATATCAATGTTGATGATATCACCGTCTTTTAACGCTTTGTCGTTTGGAATGCCGTGGCAAATAACCTGATTCACTGAGGTACAAATAGACTTAGGGAAGCCGTGATAATTAAGTGGCGCAGGGATCGCCTGTTGCACATCAACAATGTAGTTGTGGCAAATGGCATTGAGTTCATCCGTGGTAATACCCGCTTGTACGTGCGGCTCGATCATTTCAAGCACGTCGGCGGCTAAACGGCCGGCAATACGCATTTTTTCAATTTCGGCCAAGGTTTTGATCGGTGCTGTCATGCCTGCTCTCTCTTGTAAATCTGTCCAGTAGCGACTGCTGTAAAATTACACATTTCATTGTGTTTGCGAGCTTACTATGGTATAAAGCGCGCCGCAATTTCGTAATTTGCATTGTACCCTAACTTAGCGCTGTTGGTCTGTAGCTTTACAGAATTTCTCGCGATAAGTCATAACGTCTTTGCGCAACAAATTGCACTAACCTTTATTAAATAACACACATGCATCGACACGTATTCCGGGGTGCTAAAGTTTAGGCTTTAGTCGGCATATGGGATGCATGGAGGCCTAACCCCTTAACAGGAAAATATATCATGGCAAAAGTTTCTATGCGCGACATGCTCCAAGCGGGCGTTCACTTCGGTCACCAAACTCGTTACTGGAATCCAAAAATGAAGCCGTTCATTTTCGGTGCCCGTAACCGTGTTCATATCATCAACTTAGAACAAACTGTTCCAATGATGAATGACGCCTTAGCGTTCATCCAGCAAGTATCTGCAAAAAAAGGTAAAATCCTGTTCGTAGGTACTAAGCGCGCAGCCTCAGAAGCAATCAAAGAAGCCGCAATTAATGTTGACCAGTTCTACGTAAATCACCGTTGGTTAGGTGGTATGTTAACTAACTGGAAAACTGTGCGTCAGTCAATCAAGCGCTTAAAAGATCTTGAATCGCAAAGCCAAGACGGTACTTTCGACAAGCTGACTAAAAAAGAAGCTTTAGACCGTACACGTGAAATGGACAAGCTGGAAAAGAGCTTAGGCGGTATTAAAGATATGGGCGGCTTGCCAGACGTGCTGTTCGTTATCGATGCTGACCACGAACACATTGCTATTAAAGAAGCCAACAACCTGGGTATCCCAGTGGTATCAATCGTTGATACCAACTCAGATCCTAAAGGTGTTGATTACGTAATCCCTGGTAACGACGACGCTATCCGTGCAATCCAGTTATACCTGGGTGCGGTAAGCCTGGCGATTCAGGAAGGTCGTGACAAAAACATCGAAGTGCAAGCTGAAGCTGAAGCCTTCGTTGAAGCAGAATAATTTTTCTGTCATCAGCTGCGCTTAATATTACCAGCTGAAATACAGGATCACTTTGCAACAGGGGCGTAAGCCCCTGTTTGTCTGAACTCAATTACGAGGAAGCACTCATGGCTGTAACTGCCGCTTTAGTAAAAGAACTGCGCGAGCGCACTGGCGCTGGCATGATGGATTGTAAAAAAGCATTGGAAGAGACCGCGGGTGACATCGAAGCGGCAATCGACGCGATGCGTAAAAGTGGCTTAGCCAAAGCTGCCAAGAAAGCTGGCCGTATTGCTGCTGAAGGTGTTGTTATCACCCGTGTTGCTAACGGTGTGGGTATTGCCATTGAATTTAACTGTGAAACTGACTTCGTAGCTCGTGATGCTAGTTTCTTAGCCTTTGCTAACAGCGTAGCTGATTTAGCTCAAGCACAGAACATCGATAGCGTAGAAGCCTTATTGGCCGCTGATTTGAACGGTACCTCTGTTGAAGATACCCGTGCGACTCTAGTTGCCAAAATCGGTGAAAACATCAATGTACGCCGCATTGCCAAAGTTGCGGGTGCGGTAATTGGTCAGTATATCCACTCTGGCCGTATCGGTGTATTAGCGGTGTTAGAAGGCGGTAACGAAGAGATCGCTAAAGACGTTGCTATGCACGTTGCTGCTAACAACCCAAGCTACGTTAATCCAGAAGATGTATCTGCTGAAGTGGTTGAGCGTGAGCGTCAAATCCAGATCGACATCGCGGTGAACTCTGGTAAGCCACAAGAAATCGCTGAGAAAATGGTTGCTGGCCGCATGACGAAATTCACGGGTGAAGTGAGTTTAACGGGTCAACCGTTCGTGAAAGATCCGTCAATCACGACTGGCGAATTCTTAAAGCAAAATGCTGCTAAGGCTGTTTCTTTCATTCGCTTAGAAGTAGGCGAAGGTATTGAAAAGAAAGAAGAAGACTTCGCTGCTGAAGTTGCTGCGCAAATCGCTGCGGCTAAAAAGTAATTTGCACTTTAGCAATGCACTGAAAAACGCTAAAATAACCGCGACTTCCGTCGCGGTTTTTTTTTGCCCGACCAATATTATGAGCATAATGGGGTAACTATGAGCACCAATCCAAAACCAACCTACCGTCGCATTCTACTTAAACTTAGCGGTGAAGCCCTAATGGGAGATGAAGGCTTTGGTATTGATCCCAAAGTGCTGGACCGTATGGCACAAGAAATTAAAGAATTGGTTGAGCTTGGCGTACAAGTCGGTATTGTTATTGGCGGCGGTAACATTTTCCGCGGCGAAGGCTTAGCAAAAGCAGGAATGAACCGCGTTGTGGGCGATCATATGGGCATGTTAGCTACCGTGATGAACGGCTTAGCCATGCGTGACGCATTGCACCGTGCTTATGTGAATGCGCGGATGATGAGTGCGATCCCATTAAATGGTGTATGTGACAATTATAGCTGGGCAGAAGCGATTAGTTTGTTAAAATCAGGCCGAGTTGTTATTTTCTCTGCGGGCACCGGTAACCCGTTTTTTACCACCGATTCTGCAGCATGTTTGCGCGGTATCGAAATTGAAGCTGATGCTGTGCTAAAAGCGACCAAGGTTGAAGGCGTTTACTCTGCCGATCCGGTTAAAGATCCTGCCGCCACACTCTACAGCCAACTTACGTATACTGAAGTGTTAGATAAAGAGTTAAAAGTGATGGATTTGGCTGCCTTTACCTTAGCACGCGATCACAACTTACAAATTCGGGTGTTCAATATGAACAAGCCTGGCGCGTTGAAGCGGGTGATTATGGGCGAAGAAGAAGGTACAGTCATCGACCACGCCGAAAATTTACAGTAAACTAGTGCTTTGCGTTACTGTTGCATAAACAAAAAAGGATAACGATCGTGATTAACGACATTATTGCTGATGCTAAAATCCGTATGGATAAAAGCGTTGATGCCCTGAAAGTTCAATTAACTAAAGTTCGCACCGGCCGTGCGCATCCCAGTTTATTGGATAGTATTCAAGTGTCTTACTATGGTGCAGATACACCTTTACGTCAGGTAGCTAACGTATCCGTTGAAGACTCGCGTACCTTAGCGATTACCGTATTTGATAAAAGTCTGACACAAGCCGTAGAAAAAGCCATTATGATGTCTAACTTGGGCTTAAACCCCATGTCTGCTGGCACGGTTATTCGTGTGCCTCTACCGGCGTTAACGGAAGAGCGTCGCCGTGATTTAGTCAAGCATGTTCGTGGTGAAGCTGAAGGTGGCCGTGTCGCCATTCGTAATATTCGTCGCGATGCGAATTCTGATTTTAAAGCGCTGTTAAAAGATAAAGAAATCAGTGAAGATGATGAGCGTAAAGCCGTTGACGAAATTCAAAAACTCACCGACATTTTTGTGAAAAAAGTGGATGACGTGCTGGCTGAAAAAGAAAAAGAGCTGATGGAAGTCTGATCCTAGACCATCCCGTCCCAATTTTTACCAGGTTCGTATTTAGTAACTGCTCTGTAATTGATAAAGCGCCGTGCCAGTCCAACTTCGCGGCGCTTTTTTGTTATAAGTAGTGGAACCCAACGCGTTAACTAAGCACTAAACATTTTCACGTCAAATTGGACAGATAACACTGATGACAGTAGTACCAACGCTGAAACAGCAAGTTTTGCCACAACATGTGGCGATTATCATGGATGGTAATGGCCGCTGGGCTGAGCGCCGTGGCAAACCACGCGTTTGGGGCCATAAAAAAGGGGTTGAGGCCGTACGGCGTAGTGTCAGTTTTTGCCGTGAGTTAGGTATTCCTTCATTAACGTTGTTTGCTTTTAGCAGCGAAAACTGGCGTCGTCCAGAAGAGGAAGTGAGCACGTTAATGCAGTTGTTTTTGTTAGTGCTGCAAAAAGAAGTTAAAGCCCTACACAAAAATGGTATTCGTTTAAAAATTATTGGTGATTTATCGGCATTTAGCCCAAGCCTTGTGCAGAGTATAAGAAAAGCCGAAGCGTTAACGGCTGATAACACAGCCATGACGTTAAATATTGCCGCGAATTACGGTGGCCGTTGGGATATTGTTGCTGCAAGCAAGCAATTGGCGCAGCAAGTACAACAAGGTACACTACAAGTAAGTGAAATTAATGAAGCGCTATTTGCCCAACAAGTGCAAATGGCCGAGCAACCTGAGCTAGATTTGTTGATTAGAACGGGCGGTGATCTGCGGATTAGTAATTTTTTACTTTGGCAAGCTGCCTATGCCGAACTGTGGTTTACTGACACCTTATGGCCCGATTTCGATCAGCAAGTGTTTTCTGATGCCATTGCTACCTTTGTGAATCGTGAGCGGCGTTTTGGCTGCACCGGTGCGCAGATCAGAGAGCTCGCTGCTGAAAATAAAGGATAATAATATTGTTTAAGCAACGTGTTTTAACAGCGTTAGTTTTGGCGCCATTGGCGCTATGTGCGGTGTTTTATTTACCCTTATTGGGGTTTGCCATCATTCTGTCTTTGGCATTTTTACTCGGCGCATGGGAATGGAGTGGGTTTTGCGGGCTAAGTAAACGCCGTTTACGTGCCGGGTATGTCGTTACTACCGCAGGTATTATGGCGTTGTTTTATGCGTTTACCCCTTTAACCGGCGAGCTATCCTCTAATACCCTTTTGCTCAGTATGTTGTTATTAGGTGCGGCCTGGTGGATAGTGGCTATTATTTTAGTCTTAAGTTTTCCGCGGAGTCAGCGTTTATGGGCTGGCAGTGATTGGCGACGTGCTTTAATGGGCTGGTTCACGTTGTTGCCTGCTTGGGCTGCGTTATTGTTTATTCGTGGATTCGATTACGATACCTCGCCCTTTTATGGTGCTTGGCTTATTTTTGCCTTATTGGGTTTAGTGTGGGCCGCCGATATTGGGGGATACATTGTGGGGAAACCTTTTGGGCGTACTAAATTGTTACCTAAAGTGAGCCCTGGCAAAACCCTTGAAGGCATGCTGGGTGGTTTAGTATTAGTGATTATCGTAGTCACTGGTTTAATGATCTGGTTAGACTGGCCAGGCCAAGCTGTACACTGGTATATTGCTGCAGTGTTACTGACTGTGTTATCGGTATTTGGCGATCTGAGTGAGAGCATGTTTAAACGGGTCGCTGGTAAAAAAGACAGCGGTATTTTTCTACCCGGCCATGGTGGTATTCTCGATCGCATCGACAGTTTGACTGCCACAGCGCCGCTGTATGCGTTGTTGTTAGCGTTTTTGGGTAAACAGTTTTTATGAAACAAGTTGTTGTACTGGGGGCAACCGGTTCTATTGGTTGCAGTACCTTGTCGGTGTTGGCAGAGCATCCTGAAAAGTTTGCGGTGTTAGCACTTACTGCGGCTACGGGTGTCGATAAGCTGTTTGCGCAATGTTTACAGGTTAAACCGCGTTTTGCTGCCATGCTAGATGCCTCAGCCGCTTTACAGCTTGCACATAAATTAAAAAGCGCAGGTTTAACAACGGAAGTGCTCAGTGGCACGGAGGGGTTAATTGCGCTTGCTGCGCACCCAGATGCGGATATTGTGATGGCGGCCATAGTGGGGGCAGCGGGGTTACTGCCCACGTTAGCGGCTGTTGAGCAGGGCAAAACGGTATTACTGGCGAATAAAGAAGCCTTGGTAATGACCGGCGAACTGTTTATGCATAAAGTTGCGCAGCATGGTGCCACCTTGTTGCCGATCGACAGTGAACATAATGCGATTTTTCAGTGCTTACCTTTACCTTTGCAGCAAGCGGGGCATCACGCCAGCTTACCTGATTTTGGCATTGCCCGCTTATTATTGACAGGCAGTGGTGGGCCATTTTTAACGCGTCCTTTAAATACCTTTGCTGATATTACTATTGCGGAAGCTGTGGCGCATCCTAATTGGAGTATGGGGCATAAAATTTCTGTCGACAGTGCGACCATGATGAACAAAGGCTTAGAATTTATCGAGGCCCGTTGGTTGTTTAATTGTACGGCGGCAGATATTCAGGTCGTCATTCACCCGCAAAGCATCATCCATTCTATGGTGCAATACACGGATGGTTCAGTGTTAGCGCAATTAGGACAACCGGATATGCGAACGCCTATTGCGCATGCTTTGGCGTTTCCTGAGCGGATGAGTAGCCCTGTCAAACCCCTTGATTTTTTTGCATTACCGTCCTTTACGTTTACAGAACCTGAGCCTGCACGTTATCCAAATTTATATTTAGCTATAGCCGCGTGTGCTGCAGGACAAGGGGCTACGACGGCCTTAAATGCGGCCAATGAAGTTGCTGTAGCAGCTTTTTTAGCGGGTAGTATTCCTTTTACGGCGATTAGCCTAGTAAACGAACGTTGTTTGGATCGTTTCGTAAGCTATCAGGCAAGCGCCCTGGATGATATATTAGCACTCGATACCGAAACACGGGCATATGCACGTCAGCTGTTGGGAGCGTTATGATGTCGGCTTTTCTGTGGAATGCACTGAGTTTTATTGTTGCCCTTGGGATTTTAGTGACAGTTCATGAGTTTGGTCACTTTTGGGTGGCACGCAAAAATGGCGTATTTGTAAAACGTTTTTCAATTGGCTTTGGTAAAGCGTTGGTGCGCTGGCGTGATAAACATGATACTGAGTTTGTGATTGCTGCCATACCCTTAGGCGGTTATGTACAAATGCTGGATGAACGAACAGATCCGGTTTTGCCTAGATATAAAAACTTGGCCTTTAACCACAAAAGTGTCTGGCAACGTATTTCTATCGTGGCGGCTGGTCCTGCCGCAAATTTTCTATTTGCCATTTTTTTACTATGGATCATGTATTTGGTCGGTGTTCCAGAGGTAAAACCTGTTATTCAAACTACGCAGAGCACCTCTATTGCCGCGGCGGCAGGCGTAATTGAAAATGAACAGATCCTTGCGGTAAATGGGCGAGCGGCACGTGATATTCGTACGGCGAATTTATTACTCGTTGAGCAGTTAGGCCGGGCTGAAATTCGTTTAACGTTGCAACATCGCGAGAGTTTGCAGGTTCGAGACGTGGTGTTAGATACCCGAGCATGGCAGTTTGATCCTGAAAAAGAAGGGGTATTCGCAAGTCTGGGGTTAACGTTATTGCAACCGCAAGCGACCAATACGCTCGCGTTAGTTACGCTCGGTTCGGCCGCTGAGCAAGCAGGTTTACGTGCGGGTGATACGATTCTGGCGATTGATGCGGAACGCATTAGCCGTTGGGAACAGATTGATCGCATTATTAAAAACAGTCCTGAAAAGACGCTTAGTCTTGACGTGCAACGCGATAACGAGATGATCACTTTACAGGCAACGCCAGCCCTGAGCCAACATCCTGATGGGTTTAGCCAAGGATTGCTAGGCATAGTGCCAACGGCGTCGCCGTGGCCAGAAGATTTGCGCTACATCCAACGTTATGGCATCTTTGCTGCCGTAAAAGAAGGTATTGATCAAACGTGGCAATTAACGCGACTCAGTTTTGCTATGGTTGCAAAATTATTGACAGGTGATGTGTCAGTAAAACATTTGAGTGGTCCAATTGCGATTGCTCAAGGCGCTGGCAGTACAGCCAGTATGGGGTTAATCGCCTTTTTATCTTTTATGGCACTCATTAGTGTTAATTTGGGTGTCATCAATTTATTGCCGCTGCCTATTTTGGATGGTGGCCATTTAATGTATCTTGTGGTGGAACTAATACGCGGTAAACCTGTCTCTGAGAGAGCGCAGGAAATAGGTTTTCGCTTCGGTGCTTTAGTCCTGCTGATGTTAATGGGAATTGCGCTGCTCAACGATATTTCTCGTTTGTAATAAACTAATCATAAGTAGTTCAAATAATGACAATTAAACGATTAGTAGCTGCGATGTTGCTTGCTACAGGCAGTAACTCGGTGCTTGCTGAAGAATCATTTACCGTTCAGGATATTCAGGTTGAAGGCCTGCAACGTGTCGCACTTGGTGCGGCCTTAAATAACCTGCCGTTTAACATTGGTGATACGGTGACCGATTTCACATTATCACGAAGTGTTCGCACACTCTATGGTGCCGGACATTTTGATGATATTCGTGTATTTCGTGATGGTAATACCGTGATTTATCGTCTGCGCGAGCGGCCAACCATCAATAATATTGAGTTTGATGGTAACAAAGATATTAAAGATGAACAGTTAAATGAAAGTTTGTCTGGAAATCGAATCCAGGTGGGTGAACCACTGGATAAGACTATTCTAAAAAATATCGAAAATGGCTTAACGGAGTTCTATCATGGTGTTGGTAAGTACCAAGCCAAGGTTGAAGTTAAAGTCACTTATTTGCCGCGTAATCGGGTCGATTTAAAATTTGAATTTGAAGAAGGCGATGCCGCTTCTGTTCGACAAATCAATATCGTGGGAAATCAGTTATTTTCTAACGAAGAATTATTGAATGTCGTTGAGTCAAAGCAAGATATGCCGTGGTGGCGTTTTTGGACCTCTGATCGTTATCAAAAACAAACCTTGCAAGGCGACTTTGAAAAGATCAACAGCTACTACCTCGATCGGGGTTACCTGCGGTTTAACATCGATTCTTCGCAAGTGGCGGTAAGCCCAGACAAGACCTCTGTTTATGTCACCATGAATGTGACAGAAGGCGAGCAGTATAAAATTAGCGATATTAATTTTGTTGGCGATTTGATTGGTCAAGACGAATTTATTCGCTCCATTTTGCCGCTTGAAAAAGGTCAGCTATACAATGGTGCCTTGGTAACTTTTACGGAAGAAAGTATTGCCCGTTTACTCGCGCGTTTTGGTTATGCCAACTCTAAAGTGAGAACCATCCCGAATATTAATGACGAAACCAAAGAAGTCGCCCTGACCATTAGTGTGGATCCAGGTAAACGCGTATACGTGCGTCGCATTGATGTAAAAGGTAACAGTAATACACGCGATGAAGTCATTCGTCGTGAGCTCCGGCAAATGGAGGGGGCTTGGTTATCTAATGATTCATTAGAGCTGTCAAAAGAGCGTTTACAACGCCTAATGTATATCGAAAAAGTCGATTTTGCCACGTCTCCGGTACCGGGTGTGGATGATCTGGTTGATATTGGTTTTACCATCAAAGAACAACCGTCAGGCAGCTTTAATGCTGGGGTGTCTTATGGCAGCTTCCAAGGGTTGTCTTTCCAGATTGGCGTTGAACAAAATAACTTTATGGGATCGGGAAATTCTGCCGGGATTAACCTAAATACCAGTAAATACCAGAAAGGCATTACCCTAAGTTACACCGATCCCTATTTTACCTTGGATGGGGTAAGTTTAGGTGGGCAAATTTTCTATTCTGATTTAGATTACAGTTCCTTATCGTCGAACTTGGAAGCCTATAATCAGCAGCGTTATGGTGTGGGCGGTAACATTGGTTATCCTATCAACGAGTATAATCGACTGAATTTTGGTGCAAACGTTTCTGTTAACAAAATCAAATCGATTAACGAGTATGATCAGCTCCGTCATTTCCGTGCCGTGTTGTTAGATGCGCAAAACCCCGATGGCGGCTATAATTTTACCAACCTTGAGTTAAGTACCGGTTGGCTGCACAGTACTTTAAACCGTGGGTTATTCCCAACGGCAGGGCGTATGTTTAGCTTATCCCTTAAAGCAACAACGCCTAACTCGGATCTGCAGTACTTTAAAACAAACTTTGAAGCACAGCAGTATATCCCGTTGAGTAATGATCATCAGTGGTCTTTCCGTACTAAGCTAGAACTTGGCTACGGTAACGGCTACGGTAGTAAAGATGGGTATGATTATACCTTACCCTTTACGGAGAACTTCGTCGGTGGTGGGCAAAACTTACGTGGTTTTGAAAACCGGATCATCGGTCCGCATGCGATATTCCGCTCAGCCAGTTCAATTCCTGGTGTGCCTGATCCGTTTGCGGGCGGGACGAATTTCCCTTCCGATCCGGCCAATGATATCTACCAAGTATCGCAACGCTCAATTGGGGGTAATGCGTTAGCCATGTTGACACTGGAACTCATTACGCCAACGCCTTTCTTAGGTGAAGAAAACCGTAATTCTGTGCGAACCAGTTTATTTGTTGATGCGGGTAACGTTTGGGATACAGAATTTGATATTAATCGTTATGCCAATTTGGTACAGTTGCGTCAGAATGATCGTGAGCCTTTGCTTATCGATTATTCTGATCCCAGCTTAATTCGGGTTACTGCAGGGGTATCAGTGCAATGGATATCACCTATGGGGCCACTGACCTTCAGTCTGGCGAAAATTATTAAAAAGTATGAAGGCGATTTACAAGAGAACTTTAGTTTTAATATTGGTACAACTTTCTAGAACATGATAGGAATCAAGATGTTTAACAATAATGTATTTAAATCTGCTGTTTTTGTTGTTGCAACACTGTTTTTTGCCGGTGTTGCGCAAGCAAAGGAAGTGAAAATTGGTTTTGTTGATGTCTCTGCTGTCGCGGCCAGCATCCCGCAATCGCAACAAGTACAGGAAACCATCCGTGCTGAATTTGCGGCGAAAATTGCTGAGGTGAATAAGCTGGAGACTGATATTAATTTTAATATCGAAAAATTGCGTCGTGATGGCCCAACCATGAGTGAGAAACAGCAACAGGATCTCACCGCTTCGGTCAATCAACAGCGTGAGCAATATGAAAATTTAGCGCGTCCTCTGGACGAGCAAATTCGTCAGCGTCAAACCGAAGAGCGTAATCGCATTCTGGGCATGATTAAAGCGGCGATTGACGTGGTTGCTGAGCGTGAAAAGTTTGATGTGGTGTTAAACGCCAGTGCGGCTGTTTATGCTAAACCAGAGTACGATTTATCTGAAAAGGTTATCGAGCAGGTTGGTAAGGCGAATTAATAACGTGATTTTACTATCTGTTTTAGCTGAAAAGCTTAATGCAGAGCTGATTGGAGACGCCGCTTGCGGCGTTTCTTCTGTGGCTCCATTAGAGAAGGCTGGCGCAGGCCAGCTTAGTTTTTTATCGAACAGCAAATTTCGATCTTATCTCGCACAAACCCAGGCGTCAGCCGTGTTAATCAAAGCGGATGATCAGCCCTTTGTTGCGCCAGGTGTTAATGCATTAGTGGTCGCAGATCCTTACGTGGCCTTTGCAAGGGTCGCGCAGTTATTTGATACCACACCGAAAAGTGCCTATGCCGGTATTCATCCAACCGCGGTCGTTGATCCCACTGCGCAACTGGCAGAGGGTGTAGCAATTGGTGCTAAGGCGGTTATTGCGGCAAATGCTGTTATTGGTGTTGGCGTGCAAATTGGCGCGGGTTGTTACATCGGTGAAGGTGCGAAGATTGCTGCAAATACGCGTTTATGGGCCAATGTCACAGTGTATCATCGGGTAGAAATTGGTGAACGCTGCGTCATTCAAAGTGGTGCTGTTATTGGCGCAGATGGCTTTGGTTTTGCTAATGAGCGCGGTAATTGGTTAAAAATACCGCAAACAGGTACGGTTATTATTGGTGATGATTGTGAGATTGGCGCCAATACTTGTATTGATCGCGGGGCCTTAGAAAACACCCTTATTGGCCATAATGTGATTATTGATAATCTGTGCCAAATAGCACATAACGTGAAAATTGGTGATCATACGGCGATGGCCGGTTGTACCACCATAGCGGGCAGTACGACGATTGGTCGTTATTGTATCATTGGTGGTGCTGCAGTTATTAACGGTCATATCGAGATTTGCGATGGCGCACATATTTCAGGCATGGCGATGTTAATGAAACCCGTCACTGAAAAAGGCGTCTATACTTCAGGTTTACCCGCAACGACAAATGCCGAATGGCGTCGTAATACGGCTAAACTTAGACAAATTGATCAGCTTTATCAGCGTGTAAAGCAATTAGAAAAACAACTGGCGGCGCCCGTAGCAGCGGCCGTTTCGTCAACTGAGGAATAATTTTGGCGAATCAACTGAATACCTTGGATATCCAAGAGATCATGGCGTTATTGCCACATCGGTATCCATTTTTATTGATCGATAAAGTACTGGATTACACGCCAGGCGAAAGTTTAACGGCATTAAAAAATGTGACGATTAATGAGCCCATTTTTACCGGCCACTTTCCTGGTATGCCTATTTTTCCTGGGGTGTTGATTTTAGAAGCCTTAGCGCAGGCTACCGGTATTTTGGGCTTTAAAACGGCCACAGAGCGTGCTGAAAACGAATTGTACTTGTTTGCTGCTATCGACGAAGCGCGTTTTAGAAAACCGGTCGTACCAGGTGATACTATGATACTTGAAGTGAAGTTTTTAAAAGAGCGTCGTAATCTATGGAAATTCTATGGAGAAGCGAAGGTCGATGGCCAGGTTGTATGCTGCGCCGAACTGATGTGTGCCAGAAGAGAGATGTAACGTGATCCATCCTACCGCGGTAATCGAAGCCAGCGCCAAGCTGGGACAAAATGTAACAGTGGGTGCTTTTAGCTATGTCGGTCACAATGTGGTATTGGGTGACGATTGTGTGCTAGAGACGCATGTTGCCATTAAGGGCCCTACCACAATCGGCAAGGGGAATCACTTTTACCAGTTTTGCAGTATTGGTGAAGCGTGTCAGGATAAGAAATACAAAGGTGAGCCTACTGAATTAATTGTCGGTGATTACAATGTATTTCGTGAGGGCTGCTCAGTACACCGTGGTACGATTCAAGATCAAGGCAAAACCATCATCGGTAGTCATAATCTGTTTATGAATACCACGCACATTGCGCACGATTGTGTTATCGGTAACCACGTAATTTTTGCCAGTGGCGCGCAAGCAGCAGGGCATGTACATATTGGCGATTGGGCTATTCTCGGTGGCATGACAGGGGTGCATCAGTTTGTGCAAATTGGGGCACACAGCTTTTGTGGTGGCGGTTCTATCGTGTTAAAAGATGTGCCACCCTATTTAATGGTGCATGGTGCACCTTGCGTACCGGCTGGCGTAAACACCGAAGGTTTAAAGCGTCGTGGCTTTAGTAGCGAAGCTTTATTGGAAATACGACGAGCTTACAAAGAAGTGTATCGCAAAGGCCAAACTGTGCCAGAAGCGCTACAATCGCTTGCAGAGAAATCTGCCAGCATGCCAGAGGTGAAAGCGTTTACTGACTTTATTGCGAATGCCTCGCGTGGTATTGTGCGTTAACGATTTTACCAATGCAGTAACATAACACATTAACGCTCTGCTCTGGGGTTTTCGGGCGGAGCGTTTTTCTATTTGTTCGTAGGACTGTACGTAGGGATTTTACCTCTTTATGGCTAACGTAGCGTTAATCACACCGCCACCGCGCAAATTTGCTTTGATTGCCGGAGAACATTCCGGTGATATTCTTGGTGCTGCCTTAATTGCTGCATTAAAGCAGCAGCATCCCACGGCTGAGTTTTTTGGTATCGGTGGACCAAGGATGCAAGCTGAGGGCTTTAAAGCGCTGTTTGACATGGAAGAATTAGCGGTGATGGGGCTGGTTGAAGTCCTCGGACGCTTACGTCGCTTGCTACAAATTAAACGTGAGATCACCGCGGCAATTATTGCGGCCGCCCCCGATATTTTTATTGGCATTGATGCTCCCGATTTTAATTTACCGGTTGAGCTTGCCTTAAAACGGCAAGGTATTAAAACGGTACATTATGTTAGCCCTTCTGTGTGGGCATGGCGGCACAAGCGCATCTTTAAAATTGCAAAAGCCACTAACATGGTGTTGGCCTTGTTGCCGTTTGAAAAAGCATTCTACGATAAGTACAACGTACCTTGTACGTTTGTAGGACATACCTTAGCCGACAGTATGCCACTTGATGTAAATAAAGCGCAGGCGAAAACGGCCTTAGGACTCAATTCTAGCCAACCGGTGTTGGCCATTATGCCCGGCAGTCGCACCAATGAAATTACCTTACTGGCCCCAGATTTTTTACGCGCAGCTGCTGAATTGCAGCAACTACATCCTGATCTGCAGCTGATCACCAATATGGTGACACCTGAAAAAGCCACGTTATGGCGTAGGATAAAAGCCGAGTATGCCCCCGATCTCGAGGTCACGGAGTTTATTGGTCAGGCACGTCAAACATTGCAAGCGGCCGATGCCACATTTATTGCATCAGGCACGGCAACGCTTGAAGCTATGCTGGCTAAATGTGCCATGGTTGTCGGTTATAAGACCAATTGGTTAACTTATCAAATCGCGCGGCGTTTAATTACGCTACAACATGTCAGTTTACCCAACTTGTTGGCTGGTCGAGGCCTGGTCACCGAATTGTTGCAAGACGATCTGTCTGTCTCTGCTCTGGTTAAGGCGATGCATCCCTTGGTATTGGGTATTGATAGCGACTTGACTACGGAGTACGTGCGGTTACATCAACAATTACAGCAAAATGCTAGCGCGGTTGCCGCCGCCACTATTTTACAGGTTATGGCAGATGAGTGAGTTACAGCGCCCACAAGTGGCGTTATTGTGTGGTGTTGATGAAGTGGGGCGTGGCCCTCTGATTGGCGCGGTAGTAACGGCTGCAGTGATCCTTGATCCGACGAAACCTATTTCAGGTTTGGCTGATTCGAAAAAGCTGACAGAGAAAAAACGTCAGCTATTGGCCACAGAAATAAAACAAAATGCTTTATGTTGGGCATTAGGGCGGGCGGAACCCAGCGAGATTGATACACTAAATATTTTGCATGCCACTATGCTAGCTATGCAGCGTGCTGTAGCAGCTTTATCTATTCAGCCTGAATGGGTCATGATTGATGGCAATCGTTGTCCAGTCTTACCGATGCCAGCTACTGCGGTGGTGAAAGGCGACGCCTTAGTGCCAGAAATTAGTGCGGCGTCTATTTTAGCGAAGGTTGCACGAGATGAAGAAATGGCGCTATTACATCAGCGCTATCCCCAATTTGGCTTTGCCGAACATAAAGGTTATCCAACGGCCGCACATTTAGCGGCTATTCAGCAATACGGTATTCTGGCAGAGCATCGTCGGAGTTTTAAACCAGTGCGATTGATTGCCGAGCGCGATGCGTTATCTTGTGCGATAACTGAACAAGGTAGTCGTTGATGCGTGAGCCTGCTTTTATCCATTTACGGGTACACAGCGATTTCTCCATGATTGATGGGGTCGCTAAGATTAAACCTATCGTTAAAGCGGCTGCAGCTGCGGGTATGCCAGCGTTAGCTTTGACAGATCAAATGAATCTCTGTGGTTTAGTACGTTTTTACAGTACCGCGCATGATGCGGGTATAAAGCCAATCATTGGGGTCGATTGCTGGGTTCAGCATCCAATTTTCCCCGGTGAGTTAAATCGCTTACTGATTTTATGTGCTGATAATATCGGTTATCAGAATCTTACTACCCTGATTTCCAAAGCGTATTTACGTGGTCATGTAAATGGTAAACCACAACTTGATCATGATTGGTTAGTCGAGCATGCCGAAGGGTTAATTTTGCTCTCGGGGGCAAAAGAGGGTCTACTGGGGAAAGCCTTGCTCAAGGAAAACCCACAGAGCGTGCAGCAACTTGTGCAGTTTTATCAGCAGTATTTTCCTAATCGTTACTATATAGAATTGATCCGCACTGGCCGGCCAGATGAAGAGCGTTACATTCAAAAAGCGATTCAGTTAGCTGAGCTTGAGCAACTGCCCGTGGTGGCAACCAATGAAGTGGTCTTTTTAAAGGCCAGTGATTACGATGCGCATGAAATTCGAGTGGCAATTCATGATGGCTTTACCCTAGATGATAAACGCCGTCCAAAGAACTATTCTGAACAACAATATCTGCGGACCAGCGAGGAAATGCAGCAGTTGTTTGCTGATATCCCAGAAGCGTTAGAGAACAGCGTTGAAATTGCTAAACGTTGTAATGTTACGATCCGGTTAGGTGAATATTTCCTACCCGCCTTTCCAACGGGTGGTTTATCTGACGCCGACTTTTTGGTCTTAAAATCACGTGAGGGGTTAGAGCAGCGCTTACTGCAACTATTCCCAGATGAGCAGGTACGAGCGGAAAAAAGACCACCTTACGACGAGCGTTTGCAGATAGAACTCGATGTTATCAACCAAATGGGATTTCCTGGCTACTTCCTGGTAGTCATGGAATTTATCCAATGGAGTAAAGATAACGATATTCCGGTAGGACCAGGGCGCGGTTCAGGTGCGGGATCATTGGTCGCTTACGCGTTAAAAATCACGGATTTAGATCCCTTAGAATTTGATTTACTGTTCGAACGTTTCTTAAACCCAGAGCGGGTCTCGATGCCAGACTTTGACGTCGATTTCTGTATGGATCGCCGTGACGAGGTAATCGAACACGTTGCCGATATGTATGGCCGCGAGGCGGTATCGCAAATTATCACCTTTGGAACCATGGCGGCTAAAGCCGTTATTAGGGATGTTGGCCGAGTGCTAGGCCATCCCTATGGTTTTGTTGATCGTATTTCCAAACTGATCCCGCCTACGCCGGGGATGACGTTGGAGCAAGCTTTTAAAGAAGAGCCGCGCTTACCTGAGCTTTACGACTCAGATGAGGAAGTGCGCGATCTGATTGATATGGCACGGCAACTTGAGGGGGTTACCCGAAATGCAGGTAAGCATGCGGGTGGCGTTGTTATTGCGCCCACAAAGATCACCGATTTTTCACCGCTTTACTGCGACGAGCATGGCTTAAACCCCGTTACCCAGTTTGATAAAAATGATGTGGAATATGCCGGCCTAGTAAAATTCGACTTCCTCGGCTTGCGTACGCTGACCATTTTGCAGTGGGCACTGAATATGGCCAACGCCCGCTTGAAAAAGGAGGGCAAAGCCCCGGTCGATATTAATACCATCCCATTAGATGATCGTTACAGTTTTCAGGTATTGATGCGTGCCGATACCACGGCGGTGTTTCAGTTAGAATCGCGCGGTATGAAAGATCTGATCCGCCGCCTGCAGCCTGATTGTTTTGAAGATATGATCGCACTGGTCGCGTTGTTCCGTCCGGGCCCTTTACAATCAGGCATGGTTGATAACTTTATCGATCGTAAACGCGGTCGCGAAGACATTTCCTATCCCGATGCGACCTGGCAACACGAGTCCTTAAAGCCAATTCTAGAGCCCACTTACGGCATTATCTTGTATCAAGAGCAGGTCATGCAAATTGCGCAGGTATTGTCGGGGTACTCGCTAGGCGGTGCTGACTTACTACGTCGCGCCATGGGTAAGAAAAAGCCGGAAGAAATGGCCAAGCAGCGCGATACCTTCCAAGAAGGTGCGGCTAAAAACGGTATTGATCCAGAGCTAGCAATTAAAATCTTCGATCTGGTCGAAAAGTTTGCCGGATACGGTTTTAACAAATCGCACTCTGCCGCCTATGCGTTAGTGTCTTATCAAACCTTGTGGATGAAAGCGCATTTTCCAGCTGAATTTATGGCAGCTGTTATGTCGGCGGATATGGATAATACCGACAAAATCGTCACACTGGTTGATGAATGCGAGCGGATGAAACTGACCTTGATCCCGCCCGATGTGAATACTGGTCAATATAAATTCACCGTAAACGAGCATGGTCATATTGTGTATGGTATTGGCGCAATTAAAGGGGTTGGCGAAGCCCCGATAGACGCGATTATTGAAGCGCGGCAAATCCATGGTGAATTTAGTGATTTATTTGATTTTTGTGCCAAGGTCGATTTAAAGCGCTTGAATAAGCGTGTGATGGAAAAGTTGATTTTATCTGGTGCAATGGATAGGCTGGGACCTGAACGTAAAAAACAGCAACATCCTGGACCATTGCGCGCGATCTTAATGGCCAGTCTTGAAGAAGCCATGAAAGCCGCTGAGCAACATGCCAAAGCGCAAGCGGTTGGACAAGACGATTTATTCGGTTTGCTGGCAGGGCCTGATGAGCACTCGTCCAGTCAAAGTTTTAAAATCGTGCCATTATGGGCAGATGATGTGTGGTTGGAGGGAGAGCGAGAAACCTTGGGATTGTACCTAACGGGACACCCAATTAATCGCTATCTTGATGAGATAAAACATTACGTTAATTGTCGCTTAGTTGAGTTACAGCCCACGAAAAAAGATCAGAGCGTGCAGGTTGCTGGCTTAGTGGTGGCCGTGCGTATCATGATTAATAAAAAGGGGCGGCGTTGGGGTATTGTTACGTTAGACGATAAATCGGCGCGTTTAGATGTGCGTTTTTTCACAGAACAGCTGGAAACGTTCGAGCATTTGCTACAAAAAGACCGAATTTTGCTAGTGAGTGGACAGGTCAGCTTTGATGATTTTAATGGTGGCCTTACAATGTCCGGCCGCGATGTCAGCGAAATCACCGCGATGCGTGAAAAATCGCTAAAATCACTGAATATCACGGTACAATCAACGCAGATTGATCAACATTACCTGCAAAAACTGCAGCAAGCGCTGGATGAGTTTAAAGCAGGCACGGTACCAGTGAATATCTGGTATCAGCGAGAAGAAGGGCAGGTTAGACTGCAGTTGGGTACGGCTTGGTGGGTTACGCCCACAGACGCTTTGTTGCATCAGTTAAAGCAAATTGCGACAATAGAATTGGAATTTAATTAATTAGGTAATGATAGTCGATGATGCTGAATTATTTAGAGTTTGAGCAACCTATTGCTGAACTGGAAGCAAAAATAGACGAGTTACGCAATGTCAGTCGCAATGGCGATTATGATCTTGGGTTAGAAGAAGAAATAAATAAGCTCAAAGAGAAAAGCCTAACGCTGACCAAAAAAATCTTTTCGGAGTTAGGCGCGTGGCAGGTCGCACAGTTAGCGCGGCATCCTCGCCGACCCTATACGCTGGATTATCTTGAGCACATTTTCACTGACTTTGATGAATTGTGTGGTGATCGTGCTTATGCCAATGATAATGCGATCATTGGTGGCACGGCGCGTATTGGTGAGCAAGCCGTTATGGTCATTGGCCATCAAAAAGGGCGTGATACCAAAGAAAAAATTCGTCGTAACTTTGGTATGCCAAGACCAGAGGGCTATCGTAAAGCCTTACGCTTAATGGAAATGGCCGAACGCTTTAAATTGCCCATTATCACCTTTATTGATACACCGGGAGCCTATCCGGGGATCGGTGCTGAGGAGCGTGGACAGTCTGAAGCCATCGCCCGTAATTTAAAAGTGATGGCGGGCTTAAAGGTGCCCGTGATCTGCACGGTCGTAGGTGAGGGTGGCTCTGGCGGCGCTTTAGCCATTGGCGTGGGCGATAAAGTTAATATGTTGCAATACAGCACCTATTCAGTGATCTCGCCAGAAGGGTGTGCCTCTATTTTGTGGAAAAGTGCTGAAAAAGCGCCATTAGCGGCAGATGCTATGGGCATTACGGCGGAGCGTTTAAAAGAGCTTAAGCTCATTGACGAGGTAATTGGTGAGCCTTTAGGGGGCGCCCATCGCTCTGCAGAGCAAATGGCCAGTTCACTGAAGGCGGCGTTGCTGCGTGATTTAGACAAACTGCAGAAACTCAGCATTGCCGAGTTATTAGACCGCCGTTATAAACGTTTAATGTCATACGGTTACTGTTAACATCGTCTTGGGCTTTTACTGTTTAGGCGTTGTTGCTCAAATCGCTAAAAGCGCAAGACAGTGAAGTGTGACGTTGACCTGCGTAGGTTAGGGGCTGGATGTTAGCACTTGCACAAGATTTTAAAACGGCGCTGTTGGCGCAACTTGAGCAGTTAGCACATCCAGCTGGGGAAACCCGGCTGGTGTTAGCCTATAGCGGCGGCTTAGATTCGCAGGTGTTGCTGCATATTCTTGCCCCAATTTGCCACGATGTAGCCATACCCTTATCGGTTGTTCATGTGCATCATGGTCTTAGTCGCCAGGCTGATGCTTGGGCGGCTTTTTGTCAGGCGCAATGCCTGGCGCGTCAGGTCGATTTCCATGTGCGTTATGTGAGCGTTGATCCAAAGCGTAATATTGAGCAACAAGCCAGAATTGCACGATATGCCGTTTTAGCACAGTTTGTCACAAGTCCTTCCACCCTTCTCTTAACGGCGCATCATGCTGACGATCAGCTTGAAACAGTATTATTGGCGTTAAAACGTGGCGCAGGCTTAACCGGTTTAGCCGGGATCCCCCAGCTACGCGCTTTTGCACAAGGGCAATTATATCGGCCGTTGTTAACGTTTTCTCGGCAGCAACTTGAAGCATTCGCTGTTGCTGAACAGCTACATTGGATTGAAGATGACAGTAATGAAAATACTGACTTTGATCGTAATTTTTTGCGTCACATTATTGCACCACCATTGAAACAACGCTGGCCAGCGCTGACCAAAACAGTGACGCGCAGTGCTGAACATTTACAACACGCGTATACATTGGCTGAACATTACACCTCGTTGGCGTTAACGGCTTGTTTAGAGGGCAATCGTCTTAATCTATTGCGTTTAGCACAGTATCATCCGTTACAACAGCCCTTAGTTATACGACAATGGCTTGCAACTGCTGGCCTTAATCCAGATACGCAATGGCTCAGTACGTTGCAAGCTGAAGTGATTGGCGCCCGTCAAGATGCTACACCGATATTACATTTAGGTTCGTTGCAGGTGCGTCGGTATTTACATTGGCTATACCTATTGGCTGATCCTCCAGCCATTCGCCCAGGGATCGCCGCTGTGGTTAACGTGGGTAAACCTCAATATGTCGCAGAGGGACAGGGCTATTTGCATTGGCATGCAGAGGCTATACAAGGTGCGGTAGCGATTGATTCTGAGCACCAAGAATTTACTGTCGGTTTTGGTTTACTCAGTTGCAACTTTAAACCAAATGGCCAGCCGACTAAGCCGTTAAATCAGTGGTTTAAACTATGGCAAGTGCCGCCTTGGCAACGTAGTCAGGTTCCATTGGTATTTGCAGACAATAGCCTTTATGCCGTTGTAGGGTATGCCAGCCGTTGTGAGGCAACAGCTGGCAGGTATTGGCTTAGCTGGCAGCCAGTAATGTCCCAGAGCGGGCCTCAGCATACTTTGAGCGAGTAAGATGGCTCTGACGAACTTTACCTTTGCCAGATAACTTAGCTTGGTATAACGCTTCATCAGCTTGATGAAAGACATCTCTTGCCTGTTGCTCAGGCGACAGTCGGGCAAGACCAATGCTACAGCCCACTTGATGCTCAGCTAAAAAATGATCTTGCTTAATCGCTTGCAATAAACGCTCTGCCACACGTTCTGCATGCTCTGCATCACTGTCACTTAGTAACACGGCAAATTCATCACCACCAAACCGAAATAAACTGTCTGTCGCGCGTAAGGTATCTCGCATGCAATCAGCAACTTTTAGTAACACGTCATCACCTACGCTGTGCCCAGAAATATCGTTAACTTGTTTAAAATTGTCTAAGTCGAGTAACAGTAAAACAAACGGAGACTGGTGTCTTTTGGCTAATTGCACGGCCTTGTTAAAACTATCGTCAAAAAAGCGTCTATTACCCAATAAGGTAAGCGGATCTTTTAATGCCATTTGTTGTAAGCGACTGACAACCAGCGCATTGCGCAGGGCAAATAACCACTCCGATTCTAATAATAAGAGTTGTTGTTGAATCAAGGGAGTGAAGGCGTATTCGGCTTGATAGCATAGCTCCGCAAGCACCTGTTTTTCTAAAGTTAAGGTGACAAGATGCTGATATTGGCCTGTTTTTGAGCCACGAGCTGAAAACTCACCTAACGCAGTTTTTAACGTCAAGCCGCTTAGCGTAAGCACTCTACCGGCGCTCATCGAAAAAATATCCAACTGCTGCTGTAAATCTAACGTGGTTTGTAATTGGCTTACCAAACTGTTTTCGCTGCAGTCTGGACTGTCTTGCCAGTTACTACCAATCGTAAGATCGCCAAACGTATTTGTTAAGTTGCCCGATTCTTGCCACATATCAACACCATCGTTGTTCAATTGCACTTAGTGTTAATAAGCAAATTTCAAGCCATTATTTTATGGCTATGATTTTATTAGGTATTTTTATGGTTTTCTGTGAGCGTCGTCTTTTTGACGGGGATATCTTGCGGCGCTGAAGGCGGGGCAGCGGCAAGAAATTGCATGATCTGTGGCAACTGATTCATACCATCTTGATAGCCTAATTCGACTAAACGGCGCGTATATTTTTGTTCAAACAATAAATAACTAACCAGACTGGAGTCAGAATGTTGTCGAATACCGGTTAAGCGTAATAAGGTACGAATCGCCATGGGTAAACATAAAAAGTACTCACTGGCGAGCTGACTAAAGTTTTGGCTAGGATTGATCAATAAGCTTTGGATAGGTTTTAGCTCAGTAGCAATATTATGCTGCTGTAAGACTTCAGCGGTTTTATTGATGCGGTTTAACCGTTCAAGATCCGAGTTAAGGGTATCGGTGAACACGGTATCCAACAAATGTCCGGCTACCGTCGCCACATCAGGATGATGCAGTAACCGATTATGTTGCTCAGTGGGCCGAGGATCATCGACACCAATAATTAAAATCTTGTCAGCGCCTAAGTGAATGGGCGCACTAAGGGGCGCAAGTTGGTTTACCGAGCCATCACCATAGTATTGTTGATGGATCCGAACTGACGGGAATATCAGCGGGATCGCAGCTGAAGCTAATAAGTGATGGATGCCTAACAGCGTTTTTTGACCGCAACGTTTTGCTCGGCGCCATTCATTCGCACTGTCGGATTGAAAAAAGCTAATCGAATCACCGCTGTTATAACAGGATGCGGTAACCGAAAAACTGGATAAATAGCCGCGCATGATATTGCGATCAATTCGCTGTAAATCTAGGATACGCGTTAATAATTGCTTTAACGGTTTATTGTCGAGCAAGCTCACGGGTTTTTTGTTAGCGTAGTCGGCTTGAAATGCGCTGTAAATGCTGCGGATTAGCTGCCTTAAAAGACGAGGATAATCAGAGTAATACACTTGGCTTGTATGAAAATTGCGCCACACTGATTCTATTTTTTTTACACCAAGGTGAAAACAAGACGCATAACACGCTAACCCCGCACCGTTGATGGCGCCTGCCGACGTTCCGCAAATAATCTGAAAAGGCAAAGGGCTGGTACGCGGGTATTGACTCGCGATCGCTTTTAAAACACCAATCTGATAGGCGGCGCGAGCCCCCCCGCCAGTAAGTAAAAGTGCTGTTTTGTGTGCGGCTGGCTCAGATGCAACTGCCATGTCTTTCCTTAAATGAACTTTTTCTTATTCTCAGGCTCTGTGTAAACAGACAACCGTGTACAAAGAGTATATTGCTGATATTTCAGATTAATGCAATGCTATACCTCTTTTTAGGTAATGTTTTCAGCGAGTATGGGTAGAATGCTATGACACAACAGGCTTCAGGTACGGGTCAATCAGTTTATTATGCTGGTTTGGCAGGCGTGGTAATTATTATTATTGGTGCGCTTTGGTTGTTATTCAGTGGGGGCGACGACAATACAGAAACCGTGGCGTTACCGCCTGTGATGCTCCCTGCGCCAGACGTGCCATCCGATCCCACACCCACGTTGTCTGAACCCGAGCCTGCTATTATTCCTACGGAGCCTCCGGTTGTTGCTCAAGTTCAACCAGAGCCCGCCGAGCCAGTGATCCCAGAACCCGTATTGCCACCACTTCCTGCGTTAGACGATTCAGATGCGATGTTAGCGGCTGATTTTTTTGCGTTAAATTGGAAGCCGGGTTTAGCCGGTTTGTTCAACCGAGAGGAGATGATTCGTCACTTTGTGGTGACTATCGATAACCTCGCACAAGGACAATTAGTGGCTGGGCATAATGTGTTAACAGCACCGGCGAGTGGCTATCAGGTAGAGAATATTGCACAAGATCGTTATAAAGTGTCACAGAACAATGCAACGCGCTACGAGCCGTATATTCAGTTACTAGAAAGCGTGCCGGTTAGGCAATTATTAGCGTTAAAACAGCGCTATCAGCCGCTTCTAGATGAGGCTTTTGCTGAGCTTGGCTATCCAGATTTAACCTTTGATCAGCGCTTGCGTCAAGCCATTGCCGTATTATTGGCCACACCGACTTTAGATGCTGGCGTTGAGTTGACGCGACCCACCGTGTTTTATACTTACGCTGATGAGCGGCTTGAAGCCCTACCCGAAGCACAAAAACAAGTATTACGTTTATCACCAGAACAACAACAACGTTTTAAAGCATTACTTACGGCGTATCAGCAAGCATTAGGTAACTAATTGCTTGTTTTATCAGCAGCAAAGCGTTATTCAGCCGGATAGCGCTTGCAACAGGCTCGCCTTTTACGGATAATGCAGTTGCGTTGTGAAGCGGCTTTTTTGGCTATTGCTTTTAATCACAACCGCACTGCAATGGTAACTCCATTGGTCCTCTCGCAATACTAGTAGGCGAACCTGGTCAGGTCCGGAAGGAAGCAGCCACAGTTTATGATGTATGTGCCGGGATGTGGCTGGTGGAGTTGCCACCCACTTTTTTTCAAGCCCATTTTGTTTACGCTTCGCTGATTGTATTTCATGCCAGCAAAATCTATCACTGGTTATCCAAAAAGCTGCATGCTCTGGACACGGCCTCTTTGACTTTCATCGACATTTCAAAACGCTCACTTTGTGGCATATAAAACGCCATATCGACTTCATATCGTATATAGCGCGGTGGCAACAGATTAAGCGATATGCAGCAAAGATCTGCTAAATATTCAGGATCTTTCTCTTGGTCTAATCCCAGCGCAATAATATGGTCGAGTACTAGTTTTTCGTAATAATTATGAATATCGTCATCTAATTTCATGTTGATAGCTCCTAAACTGGCCTAAACATCATAGGGTAAAAGGTGCGATTAGCAAGCACCTAACTGCGAATTGGTCACTCGTCAGATCCGAGTTAACCGCCACGTGCATTCGTTATGTACCTTAACAGCATTACACTATCAGCATAATCAGCTTCGACAGAAAAGACCACTGAAAGATTGAGTTAGTGTAGCGCCTTGTTACAATGCCTCACCTTTAGGCCACGGAGGCAACCCGATGCAAAAAAATACCACGCCTTGTTATTACGGTGATTACTTACAACTCGATAAATTGTTAACGGCTCAAGCACCCGAGAGTGCGCGTTATGGCGCAGAAGCACACGACGAAACCTTGTTTATTATTGTGCATCAGGTGTATGAATTATGGTTTAAGCAAATATTGCATGAGTTAAAAGCAGTGATGTTGGTGTTTGCCGCGGCTGAAGTCAAGGATCAGCAACTAACCGGTATCGTGCACAAACTAAAAAGGATCATCAGTATCCAACAGCTACTGAATCAACAAATTGCCGTACTAGAGACCATGACACCTCAAGATTTTATGGCGTTTCGGGATTATTTGGTCCCCGCATCAGGTTTTCAAAGTATTCAGTTTAAAATGTTAGAAATTGGCTTGGGATTAAAAACGGAGTACCGAATCGATTTTGACAAAAATGCGTTTTACAGTCGTTTAAACGAACCCGATCGGGTCTTCTTGCAAGCGTTGGAGCATGAACCCAGTTTATTTGAGCGCGTTGAAAAATGGCTTGAACGCATGCCTTTTTTACAGTTTGATGAGTTTAGTTTTTGGCAAATGTATCAGCAAGCGACCGAGGCTATGTTGGCACGTGATCAGGCCATTGTTTTAGGTATAACGCAAATTGCTGAGCATGAACGTGCGTTACAGCTAGCGGAGATTACGCGTACCCGGGAAAAGTTTGCGGCCTTGTTGGATGCGCAACAATATCAGACACTGCAGCAGCAGGGCAGTTTTCGGCTAAGCCAAAAGGCCATGTTGTCAGCGTTGTTCATTAATCTTTATCAGGAAGAACCCTTATTTAATTTGCCTTTTCAGTTGTTAACCTGCTTAACCGAAGTCGATGAGCAATTAACCATTTGGCGCTATAAACATGCCATGATGGTACAACGTATGTTGGGCAGTAAAATAGGGACTGGCGGGTCTTCCGGGCACGATTATTTGAAGCGTACCACAGAGAAAAATCGTATTTTCACCGATTTGTTTTCAATGGCGACCTTTCTGTTACCTAAATCCGCTCTACCAGCATTGCCGCAAGCGATAAAACGGCAATTAGGTTTTTATTTTGCTCCCCAAGTGTGAGCCTTTTACCGTAAAAGCGGCTTTGAACAATTGCAGATG